>VFQR01000073.1_pt1 | contig 248924 bp, 238 predicted proteins | sample 3512321 | NCBI WGS metagenome assembly VFQR01 (sample SAMN10412374, study PRJNA504923) | tailings metagenome | isolation source: Relicate 3 Philex TSF1 revegetated site | place: Philippines: Tuba, Benguet | collected 2017-08-29 | reverse complement strand
CGCCCACGATGGTGTCGTAGCCGGCCGGCAGCCCGATGATGTAATTGTGCAGCTGTGCGTACTCGGCCGACCGCGCGATCCGGCCTTCCTTGGCCCAGGGGTCGCCATAGGCGATGTTGTTCTCGATATTGGTCGTGAACAGGAAGCTGTCCTGCTGCACCACGGCCGTCGCATGCCGTAGCGAGGCCAGCGTCACGTCCCGCACGTCCTGCCCGTCGATCGTCACCCGGCCCTCGGTCACGTCGTAGAACCGCGGAATGAGGTGCGCGATGGTCGACTTGCCGGAGCCCGGACGGCCGACGAGGCCGATCGTCTGACCGCGCCGCGCCTCAAAGCTCACCCCGCGCAGTACCGGCCGCTCCGGGGCGCTCGGATAGGCAAAGCTCACATTCTCGAAGCGCAGCGTCCCGTCGGTCACCTCCAGCGGCTTCGCATCGGGCTTGTCCGCGACGTCGATCTCGAGGTCGAGAAACGCGAACAGCCGGTTGCCGCAGGTCGAGGCGCGGGCAAAGGAGTTGACCAGCAGCCCGAGCTGCCGCACCGGCATCTGCAGGATGGTCATGAAGGTCAGGAAGCTCGCCAGCGTCCCGACGGTAATCTCCTGCGCGATCACCTTCTCGCCGCCCACCCACAGCACGAGGCCCATGGCGACGAAGAAGGAGAGGTTGGTGACGGCCGTGTTCCCCACCCGGATGTCCACGCGCCGATGCGCCAGCTTCAGCGCATCCTGCGATGCCGCCTCGAACTTGGCCATCTCGTGCAGCTGGCCGGCGAAGGCCCGCACCACCCGGATGCCGCCGAGATTCTCCTCCATCACGCGCGACAGCACCTGCAGCTTTTCCTGCAGCGTCAGCCAGGTGGCGCGCAGCGTCAGCTGCATCACCGATGAGCGCCAGCCGACGAACGGCACGAAGCTCAACGCAATGAGGCCCAGCACCAGATCGGTCGACAGCATCAGATAGGCGCCGACCCCGATCAGCAGCCCCAGCAGCACCATGCGCAAGACGCCGGTGGCAAAGAACATCCGCACGCCCTCGAGGTCGAGCATGCCGACCGTGATGAGGTCGCCCGTATGCACCTTGTCGTGATAGGCAAAGCTCAGCCGCTGGATCTTCTCGTAGACCGCGAGCCGCAGCGAATAGGCGGTATGGTGGCCGACCGCCTCGCCATAATAGTTCTGCAGCATCGTGAATACGCCGCGCCCGACCGAGACGAGGAACAGGATCAGCGCCGTCGTCGCCAGCGCCTCGCCGGCCGCCCCGCCATCGAGCACATGCTGCGTCAGGTCCACCGCCTCGCCCAGCAGGAGCGGCACCCAGAGCTGCAGGACCACGGCAATGACGGTCGCGACCATGGTCACCGCCACCTGCCAGGGGTGCTGCATGGTCAGCACCATGATGCGCCAGAGAGTGGGCAGGCCACGGCCCGATTGCGCCGCTGCCACGTGTGACATGGCATTGGCGGGCGGATTCGTGCTGCGCTCGGCAGCACTCTTGCTGTCAGGTCTGGACATCATGCGACGACCGGCCGCACCCGACTGGGCGGGGACTCGGTCCAAAGAACCAAAGGGAAGGCCGGTACTGTCGCGCCGATTTGCGCCGGCATCAAGGCCGATATGCAAAAAAGTGGCAGCTCCGACCCCGGTTTATTGCGCGGATCCGACGCAACCGCCTCCCGCTCCCGGCGTTGAGCGGCTTGGCGTTCAGGAACCAGCAATGTCCGTTCACGAAGAGAGCGAAAATGCGGCCTTCGAGGCCGCCGTTAGGCGTACCGCCTACTTCATGTGGGAGCAGGACGGGCGCCCGCACGGCCGCGACGAGGAGTATTATCTGCGCGCCCTCGAGCAGCATCGCCGCTCCGAGACCTACGACCGCTGGCTGGAGGATTCTCCAGACAGCGCAGAGGGATAGCTAGACCGCATTCTGCCGCGTCTTCGGCGACAGCACCGTCAGCAGCACGATCCACACATCGAAGAAGATCGACCAGTTGTCGATATAGTACAGATCGTGCCAGGTCCGCCCCTCGACCTGCGCCAGCGTCGAGGTCTCGCCCCGGAAGCCGTTGACCTGCGCCCAGCCGGTGATGCCCGGCTTGATCCGCTGGCGATAGGCGTAGGTGGCCACCTGCCGGCCCAGCTCATCGTCATGCACCACGGCGTGCGGCCGCGGGCCGACGAGGCTCATCTCGCCGCGCAACACGTTGAAAAGTTGCGGCAATTCATCGATCGACGTCGAGCGGATGAAGCGCCCGATCTTGGTGATCCGGCTGTCGCCGACCCGCACCTGGGTCATCTTGTGCCCGGACTCGGTGACCCGCATCGAGCGGAACTTCCAGATGTGGAAGATCTCGCCATTGAACCCGCGCCGCTCCTGCCGGAAGAACACCGGGCCCGGGCTGTCGAGCTTGATCAGCAGCGCAACCACCGCCAGCAGCGGCGACAGCAGCACCACGCCCACCCCGGCACCCGCGAGGTCGAACAGGCGCTTGCCCAGCACCGCGACATCGCTCATCGGCTTGCGCAGGAACCGCAGGGCGTTATTCGGCCCGATCGGCACCACGTCGAGGAACTTGAAGCCGGTGTTCTCGGTCGCCGGCGCGCACACCACGTTGATTGCAAAGCGCTTCAGCTCGCTGACCAGCCGGTCCAGCGCATCGATATTGCCGAGGTCGCCGACGATCACCATCGTCTCGCAGCCCTGTGCCAGCCAGGCCTGCGCGAAGCCCACCACATCGGGACGGCTGGCGCTGTCGGTGTTGCCGAGGTCCATCTCGAGCGTCCCGGCGAGCTGGTAACCCGTCTTCCACAACCCGCCATTGCGCAGGAAACGATGCATGTCGTCGCCGCGGCCGACGACGGTAACCTTCTGATATTGCAGGCGTCCGGAGCGCACCCGCGCCAGCAGCCCGGCATAAGCCACGTTGCGGACGACCAGCAGCGACGGCAGGCCCGCAACGAAGGCGATGGTGATCGACGCCCGCGACAGCTCATCCGCCAGCCCCAGCAGGAAGGTCACGAACAGCGCGATCGAGCACGCAACGGTCCAGCCCAGCGCCGAATCCGCGACGATGGCATGGGGGTGATGGCTGCGCTCCAGCATGCGGCCCGCAGTCAAAAATGCGGAAGTGCCGTAGGCGGCACCGACCACCAGCGCGAAGCCGGTATAGAGCAGGCTGGAGCCGCCGGGCAGCGCAAAGCCATAGGCCAGCTGATGGTAGATGATGGCCGGCGCCAGCAGCGCCAGAGCGGCGAACCCGCCTTCGGCGACGGCCAGCCGCCACCGCAAATTGGCCTGCGTCGTCACCCGCCGTGGGGCGCTCCGCCGCTCGATCCGCCCGTCCCAGCCCGCCTGCTGTTCGGCCATCATGATTTGCCTCAAATTGTTGACAATGCAGGTCTTTTGACTGACCTGCCATCAACTTCGGGGATAGCATCGCGGCCCCCCACGGCAAAGCGATGAGTTAAGCTGCGGTTAACGCGCGGGCGCAGGCTCGACATTTGGCGGCACCGCCGCGGCTCCTTGCACCCGCCCCCGCGTGGCTGCACCACGCGGCACCGCCTCGAGGAACGCGACGAGCAGCACCACCAGCAGCGTGAACGACGCGTTCTTCTGGCTGAGCGTGTTGTTGGAGAGCGCCACGACGAAGAACACCGTCGTGCCGATCCAGGCGAAGCGCGGCTGCTGCCGCAGCAGCCGCAGCGTCAGCCAGAGCACCAGCAGCACGAACGGCAGCGCCAGGATCAGCCCCAACTGGAAGGTGAGGTCCACCGGCGTCGATTCGATGTAGGGCAGGTTCAGCTTGTCGTTGACGATCTTGAGCAGTTGCGTGACATCCATGCCGAACAGGATCTGCTGCCAGCTCACATACTCGAATACGCGGTAGATCTCTGTACGCGCGAGGAAATTCTGGTCGACCACCCCGCCCGAGAAGCGCGACAGCAGCCCCGCCGCTGCGAGGATGCTCACCAGCACCGCACCCGCCCCCAGCAGGAAGACCAGCGCCGCGAGCTTCGCCCGCCGCTCGGCCCTGAGCGACAGCGATGACCAGGGCACGAACAGCACCAGCGCCACCACCTCCAGCGCCGCAATGATCAGCGCGAACCGCGCGCCCGCGGCCGCCGTCGCCGTGAACAGCAGCACCACCGCCAGCACCTTCACCCAGACCTTCCAGCGCGTCAGCGGGACGAAGGCGATCGTCGTGGCGCACATCAGCCCCAGCATCAGCGGATGCCCCGCGAGGCCGGTGGGCCGGAAGGCCGCCTCGCCCTCCACATAGGGGATGAACCGGATGCGGGTCACCGCCTCGAAAATGCCCATGCTGGCACTCAGCAGCATGACGAGGATGACGGCTGTGCCGAGCAGCCGGCGGTAACCGGCATTCTGCGCCAGCAGCAGCAGTCCCGCCGCCGCGGCGACGAGGTAGGTGTCCAGCAGATTGCCGATCGAACCGGCCCGGCCGGTTGCGATCAGGAAGACGATGAGCAGCAGCAGCAGCGCGGTAAAGCGCACCAGGTCCCGGAACTTGGCGATCTCCTCGCCCCGCAGGTACACCGGCCGGCTGAACAGCGCCACCGGCAGCAGACCCAGCAGCAGATAGGTGCCGACATGAATCTTCTCGTAGAACGCCCCGCCCTCGCCGACATAGCGGTAGAAATTGTCCAGCAGCCCTGGCGGAATGCAGAGGCGCAGCACCAGCGCGAAGAGGATCGCAAGAAACATCAGCAGCGCGGCGGCATTTGCCCGCCGGACGCCATCGCCACCCGTTTCCATACTGCCCGTGGAAGAGCTCACATCCGGTCACTCGCATCTTGATGGGGCGTCGCGCGCCACCGCTCTGCATCCAGCGCGGAACGATAGCGCGAGGGTGAGGCAAACTGGGCGCCTGGCACCCGATAGATTAGTTACCATTGTCGCAGTTAAGCATTTTTCAACTTCGAGTTGGCCGGGGTCGGTGCTGCCGCGTTAATTGAGGCTAACGCAACAGGCCGACCCTATGTCCGACACCCTCCCGTCCTTTCTCGACGCGACCAGTTCCCGCCGGGGGCCCAGCCGGTCGCAGACCCGGTCCAGCCACGCGGGAGTCGTTCGTTTCGAACCGATCGACGAAGGCCAGCGTTGGGAACAACTGCTGCGTCAGGTAGCGCTGCCCCATAGCGTGCAGGCCTTCGGCTATGGCGAAGCCAAGTCCAGCAAGGGCTGGCACGTCTCCCGACAGTTGATCCTCATCGAGGGCCAGCCCGTCGCTATGGTACAGGCGCTGGAAAAGCGCGTCCTCGGAATCCGCGTTGCCACGCGCATCAACCGCGGCCCGATGTTCCTCACGGCCGACATTCCGGATGAACTGGCGATCACCGTCTACAAGGCCGTGCGCCGCCGCTGGGGGCGCATCCTGGGCGGCCTGCTGCTGCTGGCGCCGGGTCTTCCGGACACCGACGCGAGCCGTCAGGTCCTTGCTGCTGCAGGCTTCCGGCTGCGCAAGGCCAATGGCTGGGCCTCATCCCGGCTCGACCTCACGCTGCCCGCCCCTGCCCTGTTCGACACATTCGAGCACAATTGGCGCAAGTCGATCCGCGCCGCCGCCAAGGCCGGCGTTACCGTGCGCGTGGCGGACAGCGAAGACGACCACCAGTGGATGATCGATCGCCACCTGCAGAACATGGCTGACAAGGGCTTTGTCGGCCATGACGCCGCGTTCCTGCGTGCGCTCCGGCAGCACTCGGGCGAAGACTACGTGCTGCTGCAGGCCATGCACGAAGGCGTGCCGGTCGCCGGGCTGGTGATGCTGAAGTTCGGCACCACCGCCGATTCGATCGTCGCCTGGTTTGGCGATGCCGGCCGCAAGGTGAAGGCCGGCAACGCCATCACCTGGGGCGCCATTCAGGAAATGCAGCGGCGCGGCTGCCTCAGCTACGATGTCGGCGGCATCAACAGCGACAAGGGCTTCTCGAGCTTCAAGAGCGGCATGAACGGCTCCCGCTATTTCCTCATCGGCGAATATGTCGGCTGAAAGAAGAGGCACGACCATGGCCAAGCGCGCGCTGACCATCGCCTATTGCGGCCCGATCGCGGTCGCCGGCCAGCCGGCACGCGGTGGCTTCGAGGCAGCAAACCGCCGACTGATCGACGACCTGCGGCGGTCGGGTCTCGACGTGGTCGAGCTGCCCTATGCCCAGGAGCAGAAGCGGCGCTGGCAGAAGCTTCTCGCCTATGGCGCCGGCTTCGCGCGCCTCGCGGCAAGGACCCTGTTCGGCGCGGGCCGCTGGGATGTCTTCCATATTACACCCCTGCGCGGCCAGTTCATGCTCGCCGAGCTGGTGGTCTGCGAGTTGGTCCGCTGGCGCGGGGCGAAGCTCGTCGTCGATCTGCGGGCGGGCGCCATCGGCGACGATCTCGGCCAGGCGCGGCCGCTGCGCCGCGCCGCGCTGGAACACCTCCTGCGCCGATCCGCGCTGGTCTGTGTCGAAGGCGAGGCCTACATCCCGCTGGTCGCGCCCTATCACCACGACATCCTTTACCTCCCCAACTACGTCGCCGCTGCTACCCTGACCGAGCGCAGCAGCCAGCCCCAAGGGCCCGTCAATCTGCTGTTTCTCGGGCGCGTCGTCCCGGAAAAAGGCATCGAGATCGTCCTCGACTGTCTCCGCACCCTCACGGAGCGCGGCATCGCGGCGACCCTCAAGGTCATCGGCCGCGGCGACGACGACTATGTCGCCGGCCTCAAGGCCGAAGCGGCGGATCTGCCGGTCGACTGGCTCGGTGCAGTCCCGCACCCCGAAGTGCCGTCGCACCTGCGCGACAGCCATTTCTTCGTCTTTCCCACCCGCCACCGGGGTGAGGGCCATTCCAACGCGCTCACCGAGGCGATGAGCCAGGGCGTGGTGCCATTGGTCGCCGACAACGGCTTCAACCGGCAGGTGATCGGCGATGCCGGGGTCGTCTTGGAACGCTACGCGAGCGGCCACGACTACGCCAACGCCATCGAGTTCATGCTGTCCACCGGCGCGTGGCTGTCACACTCTCGCCGCGCGTCCGACCGCATCCGTGACCAGTTTACCGACGAAGCGCTGGTGGATCAGCTCGTCGCCCGCTATTGCGGCCTGGACGACGAGGCCTGCCCGCACCGCAGCCGCGCTGCCCGGATGCCCGGCAAGCCTTTCGGCAGCAATCTGTCCTCCGCATCCACCGACTGAGGCGCCGCTCCGGCTGCGGCGACAATCCTAGACCAGCTTGACGCGCACTTCACGTCCCGCCGGCCCTACGCGACCGGTCCAGACGATGCGGTTGGCCGGCACTTTCTCGCCGAAGGCAGGCGAAACCCAGCCCCCGCCGACCCCCGCACCGCCCTGCTCGACCCTTACGGCGCCCCTCTCGAAGCCGAGCACGACAATCGGCGCCCCGGCCCGCGACACCATCACTTCCTGCTCATCTACCCGCGCCTCGAGGCCAGGAGCCAGCTGGAAGCTGACTCCGGCTTCGACCTCTCCACCCCCGATGAGCCGGTCGCTGATCACCAGCCCGTCCGCCGTCCGGGCGAGGCTGCGCTCATGCACAAGGCCGAAGCGCTGGCGATAGCCGTCATGGCTGGCCGTCACGCGCCAGTCGCCACTCGTCTCGGCGCTCTGCAGCGCGGCCCTGGCCTTGTGCGACCAGTTGAAGGCCCCCGAAATGGTGCTCTGGTCGGCACTCGGCAACGCCAGCGTATTGTGCGCGGCGGTCCCGCGGAACCAGTCCCGCCAGGCACCGCCGGAATGGTAGAGATAGGTGCCCGGATCGACGAGCACCGGTTGGCCATCCACCGCCAGCGTCACGGAAAGCGCGTCGGCATGGCCATGCGCGGCAATCGAGAGATAACCGAGCGGCCCATGGTCGAACGTCAGGTTCAACCGGCGCCCCTGCCGCTCTTCGTTGACGACGAAGTAGCCTCCCTCGGCGAATAGCCGGCATCCCTCGGCACGCGTTTCGAGTTGCGCCCCCCGGCCCAGCAGCACGCCGCGGAAATCAGGCCCGTCGGCTGCCGTTCGGGACGCAGCAATGGCGTTCGCAACCGAGCGCGGATAGCATGGCTCCGGCTCGCCGAGCGTCAGCACCCGCCCCTCATCGTCGTCGCCGATCGCTGGCACAGTCCCGTCCGGCAGCGCGATCCATTCGATGAAGCCGCTGAAGGCCCGCAGGCGCTCCGTGGCGAGGTCCGGGAAAGGCTGCCCGAGATCGCGCCCCACCGCGACGCAGAGCAGCAGCATCTCGGCCGAAAACGCGCCATAGCTGGGCGACTGCTCTGCTGGCACGCCGTCGGCGACAATCTGTCGCCCTGCCTCTTCCGCCAGCTTGTCTCGTGCTTCTGCCGCCACGCTCGCAGCACCGGGCAGATCCGGCATCGCGGTCGCGACCAGATACTCGGCGCAGAGCTCGGCGATCAGATGGTTGTTTGCCGACGAAAAGCGCGACGGGTAGCGCCGCAGCCAGAACAACGACGCCTCGAGGATCGCGCCGATCTGCGCCCGGCACGGCGCGGACAGCTGCGGCCCGGCGAGCGTCATCACCACCAGCAGCGAGATGGCGCGCAGGGCCAGCTCGATCCCGGAATTCCACCCGATGCCGCGGAACGGCGGGTTGGCCGCGTGCCAGCTGCCGATCGCCGCTTCGATCGCGGCAATGCTCTCACTGCTTCCGGTCAGCGCGACATCGCCCGCCAGCGGCTGCAGGAACTGCAGGCGATTGAACTCCCAGACATATTTGACGTCGCCGAGCTGGCGCTCATGCCGATAGGCGATATCGAAGCAATAGTCCTCTGCCCCCGGCCACAGCCCTTGGGACACCGGATCGAGCCGCCACACCGTCGCGGGAAACAGCTCCTCGCGCGCACGCTGCGGCCAGCTCACCCCCAGCGCGGCAAATCGGCCATCCCGCACGCTTTGGGCTGCACGCCCGACCGCCTCGCGCACCGCCACGGGCGCCTTGCGGAGCCGGTCGAGCAATCCGGGTAGCGGCGCGACGGCACCTCCGCCATACCGCCCCCAGCCCTCAAGCCGGCCGCGGGCGCGCTCCTTCTTCACCTTCTCGCCGAGGCGGTGGACCACCTCGCCGGGGCTCATGGCGCGCAGCCGGTGCAGATACCATTTGAGCGACACGCCTCAGGCCCTGAACAGGACCCGGCGATAGGCCGCGATCAGCGCACCGACCTGGTGATTCCAGCTGAAGCGGTCCTCCACCCGTTCGCGCCCCAACTGGCCCATCCGGGCCCGCCGCGCCGGATCGGCGAGCAGCTCGACGATCTTGTCCGCCATGTCGGCGGGATCGTTCGGCCGGGCATAGAGCGAGGCCTCTGCCGCCGAATACCGCCCCTCGGCGACCTCGAACTGCACGATCGGCTTCGAGAACGCCATGTATTCGAGGATCTTGTTCATCGTCGACTTGTCGTTCATGGGGTTCACCCGGTCCGGGTTCACGCACACATCCGCCGTCGACAGCATCTCGAACAGGTCGGCATCGCTGATGCGCCCCGGCATCTCGACGAAATCCGCCAGCCCCCGCGCTGAAACCTCCGCCCGCAGGCTCTGCAGCTCCGGCCCGCTCCCTGCGACACAAAACTGGATATCGGTCCGCTGCTGCCGCACGACGATGTCCTCCACCGCCTCGAGCAGCAGGTCGATGCCCTCCTGCGCGCCCATCACGCCGACATAGCCGACCAGGTGCTTGCGCCCGTTCCGCCACCGCGCATTTGGCGCCACCGGCTTGATCTTGTCGAGATCGGGGCCGCTGCGGACCACGAACACGTCCTTGGCCGGCATCTTGCCGCGGTCGAGCGCGATGGCGCGGTAGCTGTTGTTCGTCGCGATCGACACATCCGCCACCGCGAAGGTCAGCCGCTCGAGCAGCAGCATCAGCCGCCAGAACAGGTCGCGCCGGCCGAACTTTGCCTCGTAGAGTTCGGGATTGATGTCGTGATGGTCGAACACAAAGCGCTTGCCGAACGGCTTGAACAGCAGCGCGACGAGAAAGATCAGGTCCGGTGGATTGCAGGCATGGATCACATCGAAGCCGCGCTCGCGCAGCACCTTGAACGCCAGCATCACTTCCCAGAACAGCGCCGCGCCATATTCTTTGGCGTAGCCGAGCGGCCCCCTCCCCTCCTCGGGCAGCGGATGGCGGTAGACGTGGATGCCGTCGAGCAGCTCGTAGCGCGCGGTGTGCCCCTTGCCGGTCGGGCAGATCACGCTCACCACCGCCCCGGCCTTCTGCAGCGTCGTTGCTTCCAGCCACACCCGCCGGTCGAACGGCACCGGCAGGTTCTCGACGATGATCAGCACCTTGCTGCCGGCGAGCGGCGCCTCGTCCCGCGCCTGCGTCCGCTGGTCCGCGCACCCGGCGCCAACAGTAGAAATCGCGCTGGCGTCCGTCACGGCATGGTACTCACGTCGACCACGTTGTCCGAGCGCAGATCGAGCCGATGCTGCAGCCCGTTGGCCGCGATCACCAGGTCGAAATCGCCACCCTCCGCCGCCGCCTTGTCGATCAGCAATTCACTGATCTTGGGCAGCTGCGCATAGGCATAGCCGAGATTCTGGCCCACCAGCTTGGCCGGATCGAGCCCGTCATCATAGATAGACACCTGATAGCCGGCCGTGATCAGCCGCCGCGCCATGTCGACATTCGGGCTTTCGCGCAGATCGTCGGTGTTGGCCTTGAACGCCAACCCCAGCATCAGAACCCGCGCGCCCGGCGGCAGCTGCCGGACGATGCGGTCGAACTGGTAGTGCTTGTGCGCCTCATTGGTGCGCAGCACCGCATCGAGCAGATGCGTGTTGGCCCCGATATCGGCGGAGATGTGCTGCAAGGCCCGCACGTCCTTGGGCAGGCAGGAGCCGCCGAACGCCCCGCCCGGCCGCGTGTAATAGGGCGAGATGTTGAGCTTGGTGTCCGAGACGAAAATTTCGTGCACCTTGGTCGCGCTGATGTCGAGCTGCTGGCAGATGCGGCCGATCTCGTTGGCAAAGGCGATCTTTACCGCGTGCCACGAATTGTCGACGAACTTGGTCAGTTCGGCCTCGCGATAGCCGACATGGAAGGTCTGGGCCTGGATGCCCTCGTTCATCCGGTCCATGGTCGGCGAAGGCCGGCCGTCCACCGTCCCCACCACGATCTTGGGTGGGTTGAAGAAGTCGGCGATGGCCGAGGACTCCCGCAGGAATTCGGGGTTGTAGACCAGCTCGATCAGATCGGTGAAATTGGCGCCGAGGATCGACTTGAAGATCGGCGCGATCAGCCCGTCCACCGTGCCCGGCCGGATGGTCGAGCGATAGGCGACGGTCAGGCGGGTCTTGCGGTCACGCCGCACGCCCTGGGCGATCTGCCGCGTCACTTCGGCGATATGGCTCAGATTGTGCGAACCATCGGTCGCGCTGGGCGTGCCGACGCAGACGAGGGCCAGATCCGCGTCGTCCAGCAACCCGTCGACCACGGTCGATCCCTTGAGCAGCCCGCGATCCCGCGCCACGGCGAGCAGTTCGTCGAGCCCCGGTTCGAGCACGGGGGCGATACCGGCCTCGAAGCCCAGCACCTTGCTCTCGCTGATGTCGATGCCGAGGACCTCGTGCCCTTGACTGGCGAGACAACCGGCCGTGGTGCTACCCACATAGCCAAGCCCGAATACCGCAATCTTCATGTCGCACCGCATAGTAGTTGGGCAGCGCCGCGCCGGGGCACCGCAGAACGCGGTAACACTTCCAGCAAACTGCCAATGCTCATTTATCCCACGGCACGGGGCGGAACACGCTGAAGCGGCAATTAATGCTAATGGATAAAATTGCATCGATCTTGTGCGCAATTTAACCAACAAGAACTAATACACCGGGAGCTGACGCGTTTGCGTTGTATGTCTTGCGCCAACCCGCGTTCCAGAGCTCCATCCGCGATGTCCGACGTCATCAACCCGTCTCCGTCAGCAGCATACCGCTCCGGCGCCCGCGCCTATGCCGGGCTCGGCGCGCGCACCAGCGAGCCCGTTGCGCCGACGCGGCCCATACCAGGCAACCCGCCTCCGCGCAGCGAGGCCCCGCCGCGCCAGCCCCCGCTCGGCGAAGCCGCCCCGGCCCGTCCGGTGGAGGCGGTTCCCGTCGAAACCGTGACCCTCAACAAGCTCGGCGAGTTTCTCGAACTCGATTTCGGCCGGCTCTTCAGCTGGATCGGCCGCGGCATGGCGCTCATCGTTGTCCTCGCCATTCTGGGCGCCATCGCCGGCGGGCTCTACGGCGTCTTCGGCGAACCCCGCTACACGGTCGGCACCGACCTGATGATCGATCCCGCCGGCATGCAGGTCATCGACAACGACCTCTACCAGCAGCCCGGCCAGGCGGACGCCGCCCTCCTGAGCGCGGCCAGCAAGTTGCGCGTCCTCACCTCCGGCAATGTGCTGCTGCGGGTCGTGGACGATCTGAACCTCGCGGCGGATGTCGAATTCTACGATCCCGCACCCGGCTTCTCGATCACCCGGCTGCTGGGCATCGCCGGGCAGCAGGCCGAACCCAATCCGCGCTATGCTGCGCTCGCGGCGCTGACCAAGAAGGTGTCCACCCGCGCCGACGAGTCGAGCTTCGTCGCCACCCTTCTCGTCTCATCGCGGGCGCCGGAGAAATCCGTGCGCATTGCAGATGCCATCGTCGCCGCCTTCCGCACCGAGCTCGCCACCGCCGATGCGGCCGGCGCCTCGCGCACCGCCGACAGCCTCAACCAGCGCCTCGACGAGTTGCGCGCCGATGTGCGCCTTGCCGAGGATCGCGTCGAAGCCTTCAAGCGCAGCAACAATCTGGCTGCCGGCTCGTCCGGGCTGGTCAGCACCCAGAACATGACCCAGCTCAACGCCCAGCTCGTCGATGCCGAGGCCCGCGTCATCGCTGCGGAGTCCATCTACAATCAGCTGCTGGCCGATGGCGGCGGCATCGCCGGCGCCGACAACCAGAACTCGGCCGCCGTCGCCGGTGCCCGCGCGCGGGTCGCCGAACTCCGCTCCCAGTACGACAGCCAGTCCACCATCTACGGCCCGCGCCATCCCACGCTGGTGCGGCTCCGCGCCGAGCTGGACGTGGCGCAGTCCCAGCTCGACACCGAAATGGCCCGCGTCGTCGCCGCCGCCAAGATCTCGCTCGACGAGGCAAGAGCCGGTCTCGCCGCCCTCACCAGCCGCGCCGAGGCGCTGCGCTCCGAGGTCTTCACCGATAACGAGTCCCTTGTGGCGCTGCGCGAACTGGAGCGTGATGCCGCCAACAAGGCCGCCGTCTACGAGGCCTTCCTGCTGCGCGCCAAGCAGACCGCCGAGCGCGTCCAGATCGATGCCACGAATGTGCGCGTCATCTCCCCGCCGGTGCCGCCGCCCGATCGCTCCTGGCCGCCCAGGACCGTCATCATGATCGCCGCCGGTGGCGTGGGCGGCGTCGCGCTGGGCATGCTGATCGCCGTACTCCTCGGCATCGCCCGCGACCTGCGCCGCCCCGCCCGCCGCCCCGAAACCGCCCTCGCCGCCTGAGGGTGGCTGGGGCGTGTTGACGGCGCTGGGCGCAAGGCGCCCCAGACCGTTTCACCTTCAGGCTGACGCACCGACTACGCAGTCGTCTCCCTCCCCCTTTGCGGGGAGGGATCAAGGGTGGGGGGCGGAGAGCCTCCAGACACACCGTTTATTCACTGGCTCTCGTCACCCCACCCCGGCCCTCCCCGTCGAAGGGGAGGGAGACCGACTGAGAGCCCGGTCGACCAAACAACGGATCAACCAACACGTAAAGCGCTCTAAAACAGCGCTTCCAGCTGCTCGGCCACCTTGTACCAGCTGAAGCGGGCTGCGTTTTCCGTTGCCAGCCGCGACAGCCGGTCCCGCTCGCTGCGGTCCTCGTTCACCGCCTGGATGCCGTCTGCGATCGCCACCGGGTCCATCGGGTCGAAGAACCGCGCCCCCGCTCCCCCGACCTCGCGCAGCACGGCGATGTCCGAGCACACCACCGGCACGCCGAACTTCTGCGCCTCGACCACCGGCAGGCAGAAGCCCTCGGTCAGCGAGGGCGCGACGTAGAGATCGGCATGCGCGTACCAGGTCGCGAGCTGCTGTTCGTCGACCCGGCCCGGCTGGATGAAACTCCTGAGCTGCGGGAACCGGGCCAGCGCCTGCTGCACCGCATCGCCCTCGTCCTTGCCGATCCAGACCAGCGGCATGGTGGAGCCGCGCTGGCGCAGCAGTTCCATCGCCTCGATCAGCCGGGGCAGATTCTTGGTCGGCAGATTGCTGGAGACGCATAGCGCATAGGGCTGCTCCAGCGGGCGCTGCGCCAGTGGCGCTGCCTTGATCGTCGAGGCTTCCCCGATTGTCACGGCCTTGTCCGCGGCCTGCGGGTAGTGGTGAGAGAACGCGTCGGCGGTCGCCTGCGACACGCAGACCACGTGCCGGGACGCCGCGACCGAGAGCGGAAACAGCACGTTCCAGGCCAGCCGGTAGTGCCAGTTGTGCAGCTCCGGATGCGTGCGCCGATAAAGATCATGCAGCACCAGGATGCGCTTGCGCCCGCCGGTGATCGGGGCCAGCGGCCACGGCGTGAACACGGTATCGATGTCGTGCCGCCGCGCCGCAAGCCCCACCTGCGCCGACTCGAACCAGAACTGCAGCTTCTCGCTCGGCGTCGCCTGCCCACGCACCACCGTCACCCGGTCGAGCGGCAGGTGCTTGTCCAGCCAGCGCTGCTTCCAGCTGGTCAGCAGCACGTAGTCGTGCTGGCCGCGCTCGAGCAGCGCAGCATAGGCGCACACCGTGTACATCGCGATGCCGGAGAGCTGTTCCGACCCCGCCCCGAGCAGATTGAGCAGCACCCGCGCCATCGCTCAGCCCCGCTCGGACGCACGAGGCGCAGACGACAGACGAGCCGTGATCCCGCGCGCAGCAGCGTTTCCCGGCCGACCATCATCTGTCTCAGACCTGTTCAGCACCGGACGCGGCCCTCCTGTCGACCAGCAGCTTCGAGCATGCAGCAGAAGCTCTGCACAATGCGCCTTGCGTTCCCCTTAATGGCCGCACGCCCCGGCTAGGCCATGCCCAGCCGGGCCCGCACCTTGTTGGCAAACGCCCGGGTTTCGCCGGGGTGGAACAGCATGGTCAGGCCGAAGAACACCGCCCCGCCACTGAGCCCCCCCGCCGCCAGCCGGAAGAAGGCGATCATGTCGGCAACCAGCGCGCTGCCGGCCCAGCCGGCGGCCCCGGTCGCGATCGCGATCAGCAGCGACAGGCCGAGATTGCCCCACTCCACCGGCAGCGGCATCAGCCGCTGCGCGACGATGATCGTCGCGATCAGGTTCGAGATCATGCCTCCGGCGAGCGCAATGCCCGCGCCGATCTCGCCCAGCGGCGGAATGAACAGCAGCGACAGGGAGATCGTCACCAGCGATCCCGGCAGCACGGTGATGATCAGCAGCCAGGGCCGCTTATGCGCGTGGATCACGTTCTGGAACACGAAAGTTGTGAAGTTCGCGGCCACCACCGCGACGGCGATCAGCGGAAACAGCGCCCCCACCGGCCCGAGATAGTCCGACGGCAGCAGGAAATCGGCGACCTCGTGACTCAGCACCATCAGCAGCGCCGCCACCGGAAAGGTCAGCCGCGCCAGGAGCGACATCTGCTGCGAGATCAGCATCGCCGCCGCCTGCGGCCCGTCGCTGTCGAACCGGCTCACCATCTCGGGAAAGCCGCCCATGTTGATGGCGTTGGCGATGGTGTCGATGGGCTGGCGCGCCAGCGCATAGCTCGCGGCGAAGATCGCCACCGCGCCGGCGTCGTAATAGAGCTTCAGCAGCACCCGTTCGGCGCTGTTGAGCCCCAGGCTGACCAGCGCCAGCGCGATCAGCGGGATGCCGAGGGCGAACAGCTCGGCCGCCGTGAACCGTGCCGCTCCGCTCACCGTCTGCTGCAATGCGAGACGGAGGCCGATCACACCGGCCAGCAGCGTCGCCGCCGACGACGCCAGCGACACGACGAGAAAACTGTGCGGCGCCACCATCACCGCCACGACGGGCAGCGCCAGCTGCAACGCCGCCCGCAGGAATTCGAGCAGCGAGTACGCCCCGTGCCGCTGCTGCATCTGCAGCAGGGTCAGCCCGAAGCGGCTGACGGCCCCGACGATCAGATAGGCGCACACCGCCGTCGCAAAATCGGCCCAGCGTTCCGGTGCCACCAGCCCTGCCGCAGCGAAGGCGATCCCGAGCCCGATCAGCGTGGTGACCGCGAGCACCCGCGCCGCGAGCGCCATGCTCCCCCGGCTGATCTCGCCCTTGCCGCCCAGCCGCAGCAGCGAAATCCGCAACCAGTTGGTCACCGCGGAATCGGTCAGCTCGCCCACCGTCACGACCAGCGCCAGCAGCCCGTACTCGACCTGGTCGATCAGCCGCGTCGCGATCACGAGCAGCAGCAGCGCCGAGATGCGCGTCAACAGGATCGCCGGAGCGTATATCAGGGTCGACCGCAGCAGCACGGGCACGCTTTCCGAATATGCCGGCAGAGTACCGGCGCAACCGGCTTACGCTCCTAGTCACGCGCGAGACAGTTAACGCAAGCTCTAAGGTGAATGGTGTTAAATTGAAGAAAACATGATCGTAAACCTTCTTCAGCGCTTGAGCCTCCCGGCCGGCAGAACGATCGGTTATAGACGAAATGCTGGCCCGGAGGCCGGTCGGGGCGGCAAGGATACATGCCGTCCACTGCCCCTCGCCTCCGGTCGCAACGACCCGCGCTTTGTCAGCGCAGGAGTGCCGAGAATGCGCCATGGCGTTTGACATTGCTCACCATGCCGAGCCCCAGGCAGCCATTGCAGGTGCCACCGGGCGCGTCACCCTGCGTGTCAGCACCGACGAAGCCGAGTGGCGCGACCTGATCGCCGCCGCCCCCGTCCCGCACCTGCCGCAGGATTACAGCTTTGCTGCCGGCAAGCAGGCCAGCGGCTGGCCGTCACAGCGCATCGTGCTGTCGCGCGACGGCCTGCCCGTGGCGTTCGCGGTGGTGCTGCAGCTCCGCAAGCTGGGGATCAGGCTTTTCAATCGCATCAACCGCGGCCCCGTCCTGCTCGATCCGGCGCCGGGCGAGGACGATGTGCTGGAGATCTACCGCGCGCTGCGCCATGGCGTCGGCCGCTTCTGGAACGGTCCGCTGCTGATCGCCCCAGCCCTCCCCCGCACCGACGCCAACGTCGCCCTGCTGCGCCGGGCCGGCTTCATCCGCCGCGCCGAACTGTCCTGGCGCTCCGGCCGCATCGATATCGCCGTGCCCGAGGCGGAGCTCTGGGGCCGCTTCACCTCGACCTTCCGCAACCGCGCCCGCACCGCCGGCCGCGCCGGCGCCACGCTGCAGATCCGCGACGATGCCGCCGCCTATGAGTGGATGATCGAGCGCCATATCGAGAACATGGCGACGAAAGGCTTCTCGGCCGCCAAACCCGAATTGCTGCGCGGCCTGCGCGCCGCGGCCCCCGAGAACGTGCTCGTGTTCCAGCTCCGGCACGAGGGGGCGCCCGTCGCCGGCATGTCGGTGGTCCGCTTCGGCCACGTCGCCGAGTATCACGTCGGCTGGTTCGGGCCGGAAGGACGCAAGCTCAACGCCGGCAACTTCCTGATGTGGAACGTCATGTGCGAGATGCGGCGCCGCGGCGTCCGGACCTTCGATGTCGGCGGCCTCCGCGAGGGCGACGGCTACACCCGCTTCAAGCGCACCATGCGGCCGACCGAATACGATCTGGCCGGCGAGTGGATCAGCTTCTAGGAGAGTGACCATGGGTCTGCTGGATGTCGCCCGCGGCGCCTATGCCCGAGCGCCCCGTATCGTCCGCCGTTCGCTGGCGCCGCTCGTCTCGCTCGTCCCCGCCAAAGCCAAGTTCGGCACGACCTATGAAGACTGGCGCGCCCGCATCGCCGCGAGCGCCGATCCCGCCATCGCCCATGCCGCCCACCTCGCGGCGCTGCGGGCCCTGCTCGTCAAGGCCCACGCCGCGAGCCCCTTCTACCGCGACTTGATCGAGCGCCATCTCGGCGCCGGCTTCGACCTCGCAAATGCGCTCCCCGACGACCTTCGCCGCCTGCCGATCCTGCGCAAGGCCGATCTCGAGGCGGCGGGAGACGCAGTGCTGACCGTCCCACGCACGAGCCTCGACCGCGCCGAGACCAGCGGCTCCAATTCCGAACGGCCCTTCAGCTTCTATCTCGACCGCGACCGCAGTCCGCGCGAAATGGCCTTCGTCATAGCGTGCTGGGCCCGTGCCGGCTTCACCGAGACCGACAGCAAGATCGTCCTGCGCGGCGTGGGCGTCGACGGGCGCGGGCGGGTGAGTTCCGAATGGGAGCCGGCCCTCCGCGAATTGCGGCTCTCAGTGTTCCCGCTCACCCGCTCCGACGTTGCCCGCTATGCCGACCTCATCGATCGCCACGGCGTGCGCTATCTCTACGGCTATCCCTCGGCCATCGATCTGATGGCCCGCCACATGATCGCGCTCGGGCGCCGGCTGCAGCAGCCGCTGAAGGGCGTGCTGCCGATTTCCGAGCCCCTCCATGCCCACCAGCGCGCCGCCATCCGCGAGGCCTTCGGCAACGTGCCGATTTCGAGCTTCTACGGCCTCAGCGAAAAGGTGCTGTTCGCGACCGAGGACATGGCAACCCCCGGCCTCCACGTCTTCCAGCCGCTCTACGGCCTCGCCGAACTGGTCGACGACAACGACATGCCGGTGACCGAGCCCGGCCGGGAAGGCCGCCTGATCGGCACGGGCTTCCTCTCCACCGGCATGCCCTTCATCCGCTACGACACTCATGACCGCGCCGCCCTCGTCGAACTGCCGACCGAGGCCAACGGCCAGCGCCTGCGCGTCGCCGACATCGTGCCGCGCCGCAAGCCCGGCTACCTCGTCGCCGCCGATGGCGGCCGCATCGTCTCCACCGACCTCACCCCGGAGCGGCCGGGCTTCTACAAGGGCGTCGAGGAGTTCCAGTTCTTCCAGGAGCGGCCGGGCAAGGTGGTGATGCGCTATATCCCGGCCGAAGGCGGCAGCGAACGCGACGCCATCAAGATCGTCCGCGACCTCGAAGACCGCGTCCGCCATCGCCTCGCCTTCTCGGTCGAGCGGGTCGACACCCTCGCCGGCGGCCGCGGCGGCAAGCGCGCCTTCATCGACCAGCGCCTCGACCTCGGCCAGCCATAGGCCGGGTCAACGTCTGGCAGCGACCTTCGGCGCATGCCCGGCCCTCCGGCCGCCCTGCCGACCCCGTCCCCGCTACAGCCCCAGCGCCTGCAGCATGGCGCGGTCCGGCAATGCCGGTCCCTCCTCGAGGATAATGCTCATCCCCCACGGGTTCGCATATTCCCATACCGACCAGGCGATCCCCTGCGCCTCCGCCCGGGTCCGCACCGCCTCGAGATAGCGCAGCCGATCGGCTTCGAGCGCCCCGAGCCGTCCCTCCGGCCGCCGCGCAATCACCCCGAACTCACCGAGAAACAGCCGCTCCCGCGCGATGCCGTGCCGGTCGGCCCAGTCGAGCACCAGTTGGAACCCGGCATCCAGCTGCTGCTCGCCCCACCCCTCCATGAAGTAGCTGGCGATGTGCGGCGCGAGCCCCAGCAGCATGCGTTCCTGCTCCAGCTCCGGCACATTCGCCGCAGCCATCGCCAACCGCAGCCGCTCGATCACCTCCGCCGGCGTCCCCGCGCTCGCCGGCCAGGGCAGGCCGAACGCGAACCCGCCCGCATCCGTCGGGCGCTGATGCGTGAAGAGGTGCGGGTCATACATATGGAAGCTGTAAAGGATGTTCGGATCATCGAAGCTCGGCGCGAGATCGGCGAGCCCGATGACATCGCCGCCGCACGCCCCCGTCGCGATGAGCGGAAGCTCCGCACTCACCTCACGGATCGCCGCCACCGCCCGCGTCATGATCAGCTGCCATTGCCCGTCGCCCCGGCCCTCGCACGGATAATGCTGCGGCTCGTTGAACGGCTCGAATACCACCCGGTCCGAGCCGAGGCCGGCCAGCATCGCCGCGACATCCGCTGTCATCGCGATGTAGTGGGCGACGTTCGGGCTGTCGGCCGGCTGCTCGATCATCGCGTCGCCGCCATAGGCAGGCACCTGCGGCACGATATGGAGGTTGAGGACCACGGCGAGATCAGCAGCCGTCACCCGCTCGACCGCCGCCGCCAGCACCGCCAGCGCCTCGGCCCGTTCCGCCCCCTCGGTCGCCAGCAGCGGGCCCGGATCGACCGTCAGGCGCACGAAGTCGAAGCCGAGCGACCGGATGCGTGCGAACTCGTCGCCCGCCGGCCAATCCGCGAGCGCGCGGTAACGCGTGAGCCATTCCGGCACGCTCTGATAGGGCGGCCAGCGATAGCTGCCGTCTGTGAGGAGCGGCGACCAGTTCAGCCACTCATGCACCCCCACCCCGCGCTTCAGCACGGGCGCCGCCGAAGCGGCCCCCACCCACAGCAGCATCGACAGAACCAGCACTATCCGGCGCATCGGCGACCTCCGATCGAGTGGCAAATTTAACCTCTCCGGGGCATGGACGGCAGACCCGCCTTGACCAAGAGTGCCGCCATGGTTAGCGACGGCCCGCACTGCTGGGGACTGAGTTGAACTTCGACCGGATCATCGATCCCCGCCGCCTGGCCGCTGCCGTCCAAACCAGGCTCGACCGCTGGCGTCGCCACGCGTCGCGCGGCCGTCACGAAGGCTGGGCGCGCTACCCGGCGCCACCCCTCACGCCGCTGCCCGGCCTCGCCGACGCCGTCCGCCGCACCGACGGGCCCACCCGGGCCCGGCTGGAACTGGTCGTCGAAAAGCTCCTCGCCGGGCGCTTCGCGACCCTCGGCCGCGTTTGGCCGCGCCAGGCTTTCGTCGGCTTTCCCGCCGAACTCTGGCGGCTCGATCCGGCGACCGGCCGGCACTGGCCCGGCCCCGAAACCTACGGTTTCGACATCGATCTCACGGCCGCGGACGAGATCGGCGACGTCGAGTATGTCCTCGCTCTCAACCGCCTCGACCTGCTGCAGCCGCTCGCCGCCCACGCCGCACTCACCCGCGACGCCGCCGCCCTTGCGACCATCGAACAGGTCATCGCCAGCTGGCACGCCGCCAACCCGCCCTTCCGCGGCATCGGCTGGACCACCGGCCGCGACATCGCGCTGCGCGCCATCAATCTGGCGCTGGTTTTCAGCCTCGTCGGCCCGCTGCTCTCCGGCGCGAGCCACCGCCGCATCGGCGAGATCGCCGCGGCGAGCGCCTTCTGGCTGCAGCGCTTTCCCACCCGCCCCGCCGCCGCCGACCACGCTCTGGTCGCGGAGCTGGCCGCCCGCTATGTGTTGCGCCTCCTCTTCAGCCGACCTCGCCCGCGTGAACTGGCGGCGCTCGGCGCCGAAATCCTCCGCCAGTTCCACCCCGACGGCACCCCAGCCGAACAGAGCCCCGCCTATGGCGCCCTCAGCGCCGAACTGGGCCTCTTCGCCGCCTTCCTCGCCCGGGCCGGCGGCAGCGCCCTGCCCCGCGCCGTGCTCGACCGGCTCGAAGCCTTCGCCGATTTCGTCGGCTCGCTCGGTGCGCCCACCCCGCGCTACGGCGACGATGCCGAATGCCGGCTGCTCGCCTTTGGCGACGACGAGGATTACCCCCGCGCGGTGGCCGCCGCCATCCACGGCTTCCTCACGCGCCCGGGCATCGCCCCGGCCATGGCGGATCTGCGCGCCGCCCTGTTCGGTGCAGCGCCCGCCATCCGGGCCTACCCCAAAGGGCTCGACCGCTACCCTTATGGCGGGCTCAGCATCTGGCGCGGCCGCATGAATGCGCGGGAGGTGCGGCTGGTGCTCGATCACGGCCCGCTCGGCCATCTGCCGCGAGCCGCACACGGCCACGCCGATGCGTTGCAACTGCTGCTCGATCTCGACGGGCGACCGGTGCTCGTCGATCCCGGCAGCTATCTCTTCGCCTCGGGCGGCGTCTGGCGGCGCTGGTTCCGCACCACGCCCGCCCACAACACCCTCAACCTCGATCGCCAGAGCCAGAGCCCGCCGGCCGGCCCCTTCGGCTGGACGCACCACGCCGAAGCGCGGCTCGATGAAACCGCCGAAGCCCCGAACACCTGGCTCCGCATGAGCCATGACGGCTACCAGTCGCGCTTCGGTCGCCGCCACCAACGCACCGTGCAGATCGAGCCCGGCCGCCTCTCGGTCACCGATCAGCTGCTGGGCGGGGCTCCGCTGAGCGCCGAGATCGTCTTCCAGCTTGCGCCCGACCTCGAGGCCGCGGTGGCCGGGCAATCGGTCATCGTCACGCGCGATGGCATGCCCCTGCTCCACATCGATTTCCCAGACGCCAACATCACCGTCACCACCGGCGGCGACACGCCCGGTGCCGGCGGCTGGGTTTCCCCGCGCTTCGGCGTCAGGCTCCCCGCCCTCCGGCTCGCGTGGCATGGCGAGGTCGGCGAAGGCGCCGTCACCACCTGGCTCACCCCCCTGACGCCCCGCCGGCCACCGCAACGCAACCCCGCCACCGGTTGACGCACCGCCCCGCTTGACACCCACCCCCGCCAAACCTAATAAGACCCGCGCCCGACGGTGACCCGCTCACCGACACGCCGTGGCGGAGTAGCTCAGTTGGTTAGAGCAGCGGAATCATAATCCGTGTGTCGGGGGTTCAAATCCCTCCTCCGCTACCACCCGTCCCCCCCATATTTCGGCATCCCTGCCGATCAGCGCGGCAAGGTGGCCGATGACCTCGGCTTCAACGCCGCCACCGGGACGATCATGGACGACCACGCGATCCACCAAGGCCCGAAACGCAGCGATGGCCTCCACATCGACCCGGCTGTCGAGATCGCTTAGCCGGGCCGCCAGTGTCTCGACCGCCTGCCTATAGCGAGTGACCGCCTGCGGGTGCAATTCCACAACCGGCACGTCTTCGACGCGCTCAAGTTCGGCTTTCAGCCGCTTTCGCTCCGCGTCCAGGGGCAGATACTCCTCCTCGACCTTTTCGATGGGCAGCGTCCCTCGCTTGAGGGCCTGCATTAGCCGGTCGCATTGCCCGTTGAGGTCAGCGATCCGCCGCTCTATGCCGGCGCGCTCCCGAGCCGCCTGGGCGGCCTCGGCTCGCATCTCCTCGCGATAGACACGGACGTATTCCGCCAGCAATTCGGGATGTTCAAGCTGCGACTTGAGCCCGGCGATCACGGCCGCCTCGATCTTGTCCAAGCGATAGCGCCGCTCGTTGTTGCAGATGCCGCTCTCGACCGAGCGCGAGCAGCGGATGCGGATGGCGCCTCCTCGATTATCGTGGATCGCCATTCCTCCGCCGCAGTGCCCGCATCGAAGAAGGCCCGAGAGGAGCCGCTTCGGGCGCTTCACGTATTCGCCGGCAGTGGCCTGCTTCGCGCGCCCCTCGCGCATCGCTGCGACCTGATCGAAGGTCGCTCGGTCGATGATCGCCAGGTGCGGCGCCTCGCTCTCGCGCCACTCCTCGGGAGGGTTCGGCCGGCTCACGCGCCGGCCAGTGTCGGGATCGCGGATCATCCGGACCCGGTTCCAGACGATCTTGCCGGCATAGAGGGGGTTGCGCAGGATGCCGTAGCCACGCGCACCGTTGCCGTTGATCGTGCTGGCGTTCCAGGCTGCGCCCCGGGGCGGCAGGATGCCATCGCGATTGAGGCCGGCGGCGATCTCGCGAGGGAACTTCCCGGCGAGCGCCTCCGCGAAGATGCGCCGCACAATTTCCGCCTCGGCCTCCTCGATCCGCATAACGCCGGGCTGGCCGGGGATGGGGCGGTAGCCATAGGCCCGGCCGCCAGCATGACGCCCGTCGCGGACGACGCCGGCAAGCCCGCGCCTGATCTTGTGCTTGAGGTCCGCGAGAAAGAGTGTCGAAAGCAGTCCCCGGATGCCAACCTGCATCGCGTCGGCAGCGCCATCATGCACCGCCATGATCTGGACGTCCGCGAAGGAGAGGCGCTTGAACAGCCCGGCGAGGTCTTCCTGATCGCGGGAAAGGCGGTCTAGCGCTTCGACGATGACGACCTGAAACTTCCGGTCGCGGGCGTCGTCCATGAGGCGAAGTAGTCCGTCGCGTCCGAGGATGGATGCTCCGGACCGGGCTTTGTCGAAGTAGTCCCCGACGACGAGGTACCCATTGCGCTGCGCGTATTCCCGGCAGAGCGCGATCTGATCCTCGATGGAGCGCTCGCTTTGGAGGTCGGTGGAGAAGCGGGCATAGATGGCGGCTCGCTGTCCGTGCATGGGTCCTCGCAATCAATCAGGCGGCGCGCGCGGTCGCGCCGCGCGTCAGCTTTAGCCAACGCGCGAACGAAATCCAGTAGTTGCGGATCGGGCGCCGCGCGCATTACCTACCACTCGCCCCCCAGCCGCTTTGTCGTGAAGGCCAGACCTTCGATCTTTCCGTGGTCGATAGCTTCGAACTGCCGACGCTCCTCGGCCGTCCAGTTCTGCAAGTCATTGTCGTGGACCGTCATTCGATCGACGTCGCCATGGCAGCGGGCGATCAGGGTCCGCGAGCGCTCCCGGGGGTCATAGCGAAGTTCGACGCCATCCACCGGCTTGCCGCAGACGGCGCAACGGACCCGCGGGAGCGTGGGGGCGCTCATATCTTGCTCGCCTCGGTAATAAACTCGCCCGGACGGGAGTGCTCGATCAGCAGCCGTGTCATCACTCGCTCGATCTCGGTCCGAGCCTCCCGATGATCGATGATTGCCTCGCGGCCACTGATGGCCTTGAGCGCATGAGCGGCTCGCAAGTCGACAAGAGCGCGATAGGCGCTCTCGCTTTCCGGGGTGTCCCAAATCAAGAGCGTGAGGGTTTCGGCCATCTCACCGCCCCCCCGATCAGCTTCTTGAGATCGGCCCGGAGCGTATCCAGCCCCTTGAGCATGTCGCGGGAGCGCCCCTCGATCTGCGCCGCGGCGAGCCTTGCCTCCTCCGCCTGCTTCCTGATCCTGGCGGCGTCCTCCGTCATCCCGGCCCCCTCGATCTCCAGCGCGTTGATCTTCGACTTGAGCTCAAGGACCTCGGCGGATTGCTCCGCCTTCTGCGGCCCGAAGTTCTCTTCGCGGATCGTCTCCACCCACGCCCGAGGCACGGCCATATCCTTCGCCACGCGCTCGTCATTCCAGCCAGGGCAGTAGCCGACCCGCTCGTCGATATAGACCTCCTCCAGCTTGGCGAAGATCAGCCGGCGGTCCTCACGCGTCATCTGGCGGGGCGCCTGCTCACTCGCGCCGGGCTGCGGCGGCCGGATTTCCACGACGGTCGCGTCCTTGCTCAATCCCATCGTCTCGTTCTCCTCGATTGGGGGCTTGTGGGAGTGCTCGGCCGCCAGGCAGGCCGGGCAGCGGTCCTTCTTTGACGAGCCTGCAACCCGCCAGCCGCGCGAGCGGAAGAAGCGGGCGCAGGCCTCCGGCGGCATGTTCGCGCCATTGCTCTCGGTCGTTTCGGCCGCCCCGCATTTGCCGCAGCGGATCACCGCGCCAAAGCGGCCGGTGTGCGTGCGCGTGAGATCGAAAAAGCGGCGGGCGCTCATATCGCCACCGTCACGCGCTCGGCCGCCCGGGTGACGGCTGTGTAGAGCCAGCGGGCTGCATCCTCGCGGAACACGCGGCTCTCATCGAGGATCACCACGTTGTCCCACTGCGAGCCCTGCGCCTTGTGGACGCTGAGAACGTAGGCGTAGTCGAAAGGGTCGAAGGCCCGCGCGACCTGATGGTCCAGTTCCTTCTCGCGCCCCTCCAGCCAAGCGTGATGCGTCTTGACCTCAACCGCCTGCCTCGTCATGCCCGCATCGAGGGGGAAGACGATCATCTCGGTTTCGTCCGCGTCGGAGAACTCGACTTCCTCAACTCGCCAGATCGAGCCGTTGAGTAGACCCTTGTCCCGGTTGTTGCGGAGCGCGACCACGCGCTCGCGGGGGAGGAAGCGGGCGGCGCCCGAAAAGCCGAGCAATTGGCGCATCTTCCCGTTCTTCAAGCGGCGGGTCTTGTTCATTCCGCACAAGACCTGATCGGCGCCGACCGCATCGCTGGCCGAGAGATCGGTCCGGCGGATCACGCGGCTCGCGCCATAGTTCCCGACCTCAAGCCGGCCGCCCGTGCGGATGGTCATCGACATGGCGATGATCGGGTTGTCGGCCGCCTGGCGGTGGATTTCCGTCAGCATGAAATCCGGCTCGTGGCGGGTGAAGAAGCCGGTGTCGTCCCCAACAGGCGGAAGCTGGGCAGGATCTCCGAGGACGAGGATCGGGCGGCCGAAGGACAGCAGATCGCGCCCGAGTTCGGCGCCGACCATCGACACCTCGTCAATCACGATCAGGTCGGCCTCGCTCGCGGGGCTGTCCTCGTGATTGAGAATGAAGCGGGTGATGCCCGTCGCATCGTCCTCTTGGGGCTTATAGATCAGCGAGTGGATGGTTGAAGAAGGCGAGCAGCCCTTGCCGGCCAAGACGAGCGCCGCCTTGCCGGTGAAGGCGGCGAAGACGACCTTGCCGGCCTCCTCCGCTAGATGCTTGGCGAGGAAGGTCTTGCCGGTGCCGGCATAGCCGGCGAGATAGAAGAAGGGCTTCGGCCGCTTCTCGGCCAGCCAGTCGCGGACCGCCTTGATCGCCATTTCTTGCTGCGGAGAGAAGGTCATTGCCCGATCTCCCGCAAGGCCTCGTCGCGCGCGGCGTTGAGTTCGGCCATTGCCTCCGCGCTGCCCCCCGGCACATCCGGGTGGCGCTGCTTGGCGAGTTCGCGATACCGAGCCTCGATCAAGCTCGGAACGATCCCCGTGACCACAGCTGTCGATTGAAAGCCCATCACCTCCCGCCACGGCTTCTTTCTGTGGGGAGCCGGCAGCGAGGCGAACCCGGCAAACGAAGCCCGCACGAGAGCGAGCGTCCCATGCCGCAACTCAACGCGCCGTGCTTCAAGGATCAGGTGGATGGCTTGGAGGTTTGCCTCAACCTTGCCGTAGCGATCCACCGGGATGCAGACCTGCATCTCATCCCATTCGAACCACACTGCCACGCCGGGATCATCCGGCCGGTTCTGCCCAAGCGTGACATTGCTCGAAAGCACCACGCCCTTGATCACCTTGCCGCTGTCGCGGGCGAAAAGGCGAAGGCTTGTTTCCACGTTGTCCATGGCGCTCGGGAGCGACGTGCGGAACTGCCCGTTGTCGCGCACGCCTTTCCAGCGCGGGATATGGGGCGGCCAAGCTAGGGGGTACGGGTGGGTCACTGCACCCTCCCCGCGTTGTCTTCGAGGGGCTGGTCGCCAATCAGCGCCGGGATCGTCGTGCCGAGCGCTTTGGCGATCTGGACGAGCTCGAAGATGCTCGCGCCGGCATGGGCGCTTTCGATGCGCGCCACGCGCCAGGTCGTGAAGCCCACCTTCGCGGCAAGCTCCCGGCGCTCGATGCCGCGCAGGCTTCGAGCCGCAGCGATCCGCTGCCCGATGGTCTGGTCTAGTTCTTCCTTCGTCATCTTTAGCGCTCGCAATCCATGGCAATGGGAGGTTGGGGGGGCGTGGCCGGCTTTGGCCGCGCCCCCTTCGGCGCTATTCGCGCGCGGTGCGGTCGAAGCCATCCAGCCAGGCGTTGAGCAGCGGCTCGTTGCCGGGCTCCCGCCATTCCGGTGGCGTGGCCTTCCGGCTCATGCCCTTGCGCTTCGCTTCCGCGCCCCGGTCAAAGGCGGCGTCGATCTGCTCCGCGGAGAACTGCGGCGGCGGGTCGTCGTCCTCGCCATTGCCGTCCGCGCCCTGATCGGTGGCGTTGCCCTCACCCTGCGGCTGGCTTTCGGCCGCGCGCTCCTCTTGCGGCTCGTCCTTGGCCGCCGCTTGCGCCTTCTCGCCCTCGGTCGGGGCGTCCGCCTTGGTCGGGGCTTCTTCCTTCGCCTCGGCCGGCTGGCGGGGCTTCTCGTCGCCCTTTGCCTTCGCCTCTGCCTTGCCCTCCTCGGCAATCTTGCCGAGCTTGGCGGCCGTGCCCTTCGCCGCGTCGGCCGCCTTGGTCTGGTCAGCAACGGCCGGGAAGAAGTCCTCGACCTTCTGCTCGCCCTCCTTGATCGCCTTGAACATGGAAAGGAGCGTGGCGATCTCATCGAGCCCGATGTCATCGAGGCCGCCGATCTCAAGCGCAGCGAAAATCTGCTCCGGCTTCACGCCCCAAATGGCGAACGCCTTGATCGCCCCGTCCCGCCGGACGGCGAGCGTCTTCACATCGCCGGCAATCACCGCGTGGGCCGCCTGATAGGCCGGGTCCCACACCGCCTTCGGCACACCGCCGAGGATCGCGTTTCGCTTCGCGATGGAAGCCGCTGCGTTGCCGGTGACGAGGATCATGTCGTCGTTGAACAGCCGGCCGTTCTTGTCCACGATCCGGCGCCGCACGCGGGCAGTCGTGGCCGTGTTGCTTTCGAGGTCATGGAAGACGCCCTCGGCCTCGACGTACTTCTCGAATTTGTCCACATGGACCACGCGGGCGCCGATGCGGCAGTTGCCATACTGGCCGGCCACGATCTCAGCCAGGCGAACGCTGGGGCCTTTGATCGGCTTGCCCCCGCGCGGCAGGGCATAGACGCACTCCTCGGCGGCGGCTTCGCTCAAGGTCGCAAGGTCGGTGATCGTGTTGATAATCGAGCGGAGCCCACCCTTGCGGCCGGCCCGGGGATAGGCGTGGGCGGTCGTGATCTGCTGATCTACCTCCGCGCGGGAGAGGGCGACGGCGAGGCTCGTCGTCTCTACAGTCTCCGTCTCGATCTCCCCGGTCTTCGGGTCGATGGTTTCGATTTCTCGGGCCATTGCGGGCCTCCTGTCTCTGGATGGGATTGAGGCGGCCGGGCGCGCTTACGCGCCGGGCTCGGGTGGGCTCAGCGGAAACTGGCGGCGGTGCTCTCGAAGACCTTCACGCCCCTGAGGCGGGTGTTGCCCTTTTGGACGCGCACCGCCGAGCGGATCGCCTTGTCGATGTCGGTCTGAGGCAGGAAGGCCCGAAGCTCGTTCAGATCGAGGGCGCCGTAATCTTCGACCGAGAAGTCCCAGGACGTGCGGGCGGTCGCCACGCCACCGCCGGCAACGCGGGTCCGGACGGTATCGGCGGCCGACACGCCCTGATCGAGCTTGTCGGCCTGCGCCGCCAAGGCCTCGGCCCGACCTTCCGCACGCGCGGCCCGGGCGCCGGACGCCTGCTCCGCCTTCCGCGCCTCGGCCTCGGCCTTCTCGCGCAGGCGGCGGGCCTCCTCCTCGCGCTGACGCCGCTCCCTTGCAGCCTTCTCGGCCGTGTAGGCATTGGCAGCGGCCTGATGAGGCGCAAAGGCGTCCGTGAGCTTGGCGATGAACTCGTCGAAGCCGGCCTTGATCTCGATCCCGGCTTGCCGGAGCGGATCGGTCTCGGCCTTGCGGGTGTCGTCCAGGCGCTTGGTGAGGGCGCGGACCTTGTTCGCCACCGCGCCGAGCGCGGCGAAGTCGGTCTCGTCCTTGACCTTGGTCGGGCGGGCCTTGACCTCGGCAGCGAGCTTGTCGGCCTCGGCAAACAATTCCGCAAAGTCGGCAGCAAGAACGTCGGCTATCGGAGCTCGGTTCTGCCCGAAGATTTGCTCACCGACTGTGCGGCGAATGCTGGCGGTTTCCATTGCTGGATCAATCCTTCTGCTGGGGGAGGCGGAGAGCGCGAATGGTGGAGGCGGGGACGAAGAAGCCGTCGCGCGTCTGCGGCTTCCACGTGATGGATTGGCCGTTCCCGATCCACGCCCGGTGGGCGGCTCCGAGCTTCGCTTTGATCTCGGCGTCGATCTGCTCGATCTGCGCTGTCGCCACGCGCTTCTCGTCGGCCCAGCGGCGGCGGTCGGTCAGCAATTCGGGAATGCGGTTGTCACCGCTTAGGTCGATCTCATGCTCGGGATCTCCGAGGCCGTGCATGGCCTCGATCACCGCGCCATCGCGGGCATAATCGGCGGGCGGCTCTCGCCCTTCCTCAATCATGCGCCAGAAGTCGGCGGCGTTCGCCTTCATGGCATCGACGACGCCCGGCAGCAGGGGCACGTCCACGAGCGGCATTTCGAGGCCATGCCCGACGACGAGGGGCGCCACGGCCGCCCACTCGGAGCCGGTCAGATGCGCCTCAAGCGTGGCCTGCAAGGCGATCCAAAGCGGCGGCTCGACGTTGCCCTCCTCGTCCAGCCACTTGCGGCGGAAGATTGAGGCCTCAACGCTCTTGATCTGCACAACGCCCGGCCCGCGCTCCTTCGCGGCGACCAGCACGTCGGGCGTGGCCCCAAGCCGCGCGGCCGGGTCGCGGTAGTAGATATTCTCCGCGGCGTTGTGCGTGATCTTCCAGCGGGGGAACTGCTCGCGCAGCAGATCGACGGCCACGCGCTCCAGCAGCCGCCCGCGCTGAATTGCAGGCGTTTCCTCACTGTCGCGCGGGACGCGCCCCGTCTTGAGCGCCCAAAGCTGGAAAAGCGTGAGAAACTCGTGAGCGTCAAAGAGTGCGCCGACCTGGGAGGCGGTCACGTCCTTCGCCCGCGCGGCCAGCCATGCCGCTTGGTTCTTCGGCTTATGGACCTCAATCGCCATCGCCGGCCGCCTTGGCATCAGCAATCGCGCGATCCGCGAGCACCGCGATGGAAAGGGCGCCGAAGCCGTTCGCCTCAAGACTGGCAATGCAAGCCGCCCGATCAGACAGATTGGCCGGGGCGTCCTGCCGCATCAGGCAGGCGGTCATCTGTCCAGCGATAATCTCTCGGACGGCGGCGGCAGTGGCAGGCGGGGCGGTCTCGGTACGCATTCGGTCTCTCCATCAATCAGCAAGCCGGAATAGGAATTTTGTCACGGCCAATGGTGGATTGGGATCACAGATCGGGTTTTTTTCCTAGGTGTTCCGTTCTTGTTCTTATCGTCAGACGGCCGACCTGTGGAAAAGTGGGAAAAGTGTCCTATCGGCACCCGCTGATTCACAGCGGGCGCCTATGGCGGCACACGCCCTTAAGCGACCTTGTCCAGGAGCTTCCGGGCCTCGATCTCGAAGGCCACTCGGGTGTCCGTATGCGGGATCGTCCGGGCATGCGCGGTGATGCCCTGCGCCATGTCCCACACCGTCCGGGCGGGGCGACCTTCCTCGGTTTCAACCGCATCCATGACCGCCGAGATCTGGCTCTTGGAGAACTTCCGGGCGGCGAGGAAAGAAATGGCATCCTCGTCGTTGTCGGCCACCTTCGCGGCCTTCGCCTTCTGCACGCCCTCGATCAGCTTGCGCGATGATCCCTCGGCAAAGCTGGCGAGCGCCGGCCGGGCCTCCTCGATGAAGCGGCTCGGCGCATACTTGCTGTGCCGCATCGAGATTTCCTCGAAGCCTTCGACGCCCCACAGATTGCGGTTCATGCAGACCGCCCGCAGGTGGAAGGCCATGATCTTGAGGGCGCCGTTGCCGACCTCGGAGTTGGTGACGATGAAGCCGCGGAACATCAGGTCCGGCGATCCATCCGGCAGCTTACCAACCTCGATGGGATTGCGGTCATCGACGAGGAAGATGAAGACGTCCCGGTCGCTCGCATAGAACGTCGTGCTGTCCAGCGTGATCGGCGCGTCCGGGTCGTAGATCATCGTCCGCCAATCGAGGACGCCCGGAGCTTTCCACCGGGTGTCGCCGGTCCCGTTGCCGGCGATTTGCATCACCGCCTCTACGACTTCCTCGTCGTAGATGCGCCCGTAGTCCGGGCCGGTCGCGGCGAGCAGGCTCTCGTCGGCCGAATAGAGCTTCACCGTCTCGTTCTCGCGGTTGTACCGCATGCCATAGGTCAAGGCGTCGGAGACGATCTGCGAAGGGAGGGTCCGGAGGTAGCCGGCGGGCGCCTTCGCCAAGCCGGCAAGCTGGCCGAAGGAGTAGTGCGAGGGGCTGATGATGTCGCCGCCGGGAAGGCCGAGCGAGAGGTCGTGCATATCCTCGCGGCTGGTGGGGACCGGCGCGAAGAACTCGATCTTGCGGGTATCAATCCGGCGCTCGATGGAGCGTTCGCGGCGGGCGCGGACCTTGCCGAGCAGGTCGCCCAGGCTGAGGTGCTTCTCGTCGGCGGGGCGCGAAATCCACTGGCGCGAAACCAGCCCGTTGGTGGTTCCCTGCTGGAAGTTTCCGACCTTGTAGGCGGTGGGGGCGATCAGTTCGGCGGATGCCTGGGGCATTGGAAAGTCCTCTCGAAAATCAATCGGCGCGGCGTCAAGGCCACCGCGTAAGTTGGATTTAATCCGACGAAACGAGGGTTAGCAAGCCCTTAAAATCCGCCCAAAGGCGGAGGAAAAAAGGAAATCCGATCTTGAAAAGTTGGAAATGAGCCGCTAAACGCGCGCCCCCGCTCGCCTCACGCGCGCGGGGGTTTAGTTATAAACTCTCAGTAGGGGGATAGACCCCTCAAGGGTCTATTCCCCCGTGGCTACTGTGGGTGAGAGAGGCTCTGAGATAGAGTTTGTGGATAGAGCGCACAGGCGCGCGTAGAGCGTCGTTCAGCCGAAGACGCGGAACGAGATCGCGATCAACCCAACGATCTCGGCATCATCCATGAGGATGGGGGCGATCTGAGAGTTTCCAGCAGGCGGGCTGGCGCTTAAGGCGCCACCCGCTTGGACGCGAACAGAGGTTTCGATCTCGCCCGAAGGCCGCCTTCTGCGCACTACCACGTGATCCCCATCACGAATGGCGGCGCCTTTGACGACGACCAAGAGGCTCCCGTCCGTGATGCCAAAGCCGGCTGCGTGGTTGCCGCGGACGAGGTATAGCTCCTGATCCGAGATCGGATAGCGAGGATCGGGTGTGAAGGGGATCGGCTGCGCAGGAATGTCGGCGCCTGGCTCCCGCCAGACCCCCGCCTCGCAAATCCCGGCCAAGGGCTGGCCGGCCCCGCCAGCGATCCCCGCCCTGGGCGTGTTCTGGAAGCCGCGCAGGTAAGCGACGTCGCAGTCCAGCGCATCGGCCAGCGCGACGAGCTTGGCCTCCCGCATGGTGGATTTCTTCCCGATCAGCAGGTCGTTGACGAAGGAGCGTTCAAGCCCCGCTCGCCTCGCGGCCTCGAAAGGGTTGATCTGCAAGGCGTCTAGTCGCGCTTGAACGCGCTCCCGCAGGTGTAGGGACATCATGCACCATCCAATCAATCATGCCCGTCCGCCGATTGGCGGGGCGTGGCGGAACTTATGGTGGCGCCGGAAAAGAGGCTAGTAAAATTTCGGCACGGGGCTTGCGAGTTGGAAACAATCCAATTACTCCTTGCGATCATGCCTAATGAAACCTTTGCCCGTCCGAGCCTTGAGATCGCCCGAGAGCACGTGGCTGTGCTGCTCGAACGCTTCGGCGCATTGACGGGCTATCCCCCCACCTTCGTCGCCAAGCTGGCGAGGGGCGAGCCAAAGTTCGCCCGGCAGTTCCGAGAGAAGGATTTCGGGTTCCGCAGCTACGACGTCGTGGTCTCGCGCATGTCCGCCCTTTGGCCGAAGGGCGCGGAGTGGCCGGCGGAGATCCCGCGGCAGGAGCCGGCAAAGATCGAGCCCGAGGTCTTTGCGGAAATCGAGGCGCGGGCGGAACGCCTCCGCGCCAAGGGCGAACAGCCTACCCCCGCCACCCAAGCCGACAAGGACGGTCCCCACCATGGCTAAGAAGCTCAAGCCGGAGGAGGCCGCGGCCTCTCGCGGCATCGCCCCCTCCGATCTCAAGCGCGTCGTGACGGACATCATCCGCCACAAGGCGAACGCTTCCGAGAACTCTGGTCTTGCCGGACAGGCCACTAAGGCCGCGTGCGAGCGCTACAACCTCGACAAGAAGGCGCTCGGGCTCGTGACCGGGCTGGTGAAGGCCGAGGATCAGGGGAAGGCCATCGCCACCCTGCGCGGCGTGATCGAGTACTCCGACAAGCTCGGCATGTTCGACCAGGTGGATGCTTTCGACGACCTGATCCCGACCATGCGGCGCATCGTCGAGCGGGCCGAGAACGCTGCGCCCGCCGACGCCGCCTCGGCCGGCGCCACTGCCCCCACCGAGGGGATCGGCGCGGCCACCCTTCAGTAAGCCCTCCCCTCAAGGGCCTTTGCGCCGGCCGCCCCTCGTCTCTCGTAGCGGCCGGCGCATCCGGGCGAGCGGGGCATCATCCGCCCAACGGGTGCCCCGCTCGCTTCGATCAGAACCGTCTCGATTGATTGCGCATCTGGAAGGATCACCGGCATGTATTGCCAAGTCACGATCAGGGTCACGAAGTTCAGCAAGACGAAAGACGTCTGGTTTGTTCTTCGCTCCAATCACCGCAATATCGGGAGCATCTACCGCTCTTTGCAGGAGAACGGCTCCTTCTACGGCCATCGCCTGGAAACGGAGCCGATGGAGGGCAAGGAGCCCGGCGCTCGGCGCGTGGTGGATGAATACGAGACGATCATCGGTCGCGAGGCCCTGATCTCCATCGCGGATATGCAGGGCGACCTCTACGGAGAGGACGGCAAGCCGCTCTGGACGCTGGCTGCTGGCGAGGTTGGCGGCGATGCCGAGGTCATCGGCAGATGAGCCGGTCGATCCTCTTTCTAGACCTAGCCACCGTCACCGGCTGGGCCGAAGGCGAGCCCGGCGGCCGGGCCACATCAGGCCGCATCCGCTTGGGCTCCGGCTCCACGAATGGCGAAGTCGGGAAGGCGTTTAACGCCTTCCTCGCCCCGCGGCTCGCGTCCTTTCGGCCGGCCCGGGTGATCTACGAGAGCCCGTTCGTCGCCGGCATGAAGAACGTCAATACGGTCCGCTTGACCTTCGGCTTGGCGTTCATGACCGAGACGATCTGCTCGATCTATGGCGTCCCGGTCATGGAAGCCAACCTCAACACGATCCGAAAGCAGACGCTCGGCTTCGTCCCGCGGGGCAAGGGCGTGGACGTGAAGGCGCCGATCATCGATCACGTGCGCGCCCTCGGATACGAGCCCGAAGACGACAATCAGGCCGACGCCCTGCTCGGCTGGCTCTATGCCTGCGCCGTCCTCGATCCGGGGTCGGCCGTAAGGGCCTCTCCGCTTTTCGCACAGACGTGAATTTGACCGCCCCGGCCGCCCTCGGTCGGGTTCTTTGATTGATAGGGGTGCCGGGGATTGTCAGGGGGGAAAGGCGATGACCAGTTTGCGCAATTTGCCGGCGCGGTGGCGCAGGAGCTATGGGGCGAGCCCAACAAAGCCCTCTCCTCGAAGAACGAACTTCGCTTCGGGGATCGCGGGAGCCGCTCGGTCGATCTGACCAAGGGGACGTGGCACGACCACAAAGAAGGCATCGGCGGCGGCGTCTTGTCCCTGATCGAGCGCGAGACCGGCCGCGCTGTGAAGGGTGGGCAGGCGGTCGAATGGCTCCGCGAGCATGGCTTCCACGTCGAAGATCGCAGCGCGACGAGCGGCAGCGCCGGAAGCCCCCGCCAGGGCGCCGGCTCGGGGCAATCCGGTGAACGGGGCGAATACAAGCCGCCGCGCTTCACGAAAGGCGGGCACCGCATCCCAGCCGACCGCATCCCCGACCATGCTGAACTCACTCGGGCCTACGATTACCTCGCGGCGGATGGGACGCTGCGTTATCAGGTCGTCCGCTTCGATTGGGATGATCCGGATCACCCGAAGGGGCACGACAAGACCTTCCTCCAACGCCGGCCGGAGCCGAAGAACCGGGACGGATGGACCTATTCGGTCAAGGGCACCGAGCCCCTGCCCTACCGCCTGCCGGAGCTTCTCGAAGACATCGCCAATGGGGATGAGGTCTTCATCGTCGAAGGCGAGAAAAAGGTGGATATGCTCCGGGACATCGGCGTCCCGGCGACGTGCAACAGCGGGGGCGGGAAAAAATTCCCGGAGGCCCTCGTCGATTGGTTCAAGGACGCCAGCGTCACCCTTCTCGGGGACAACGACGACGTGGGGCGGGAGCACGTCAAGCTCGTGGCCGCCCGGTTGGCGCCGGTTGCCAAGCGCATCCGCGCCCTCGATCTCCCGGGCCTGCCGCCGAATGGTGGCGTTGACGACTGGCTCCCGGCAGGCGGATCGGCCGACCAGCTTTATGAGCTTGCCGCGCGGCTCGGGCGCCCTATCGAGGCGGCTCCCTTCGAGAGCAAGTTCGGGGCGGTCTTCTGGCGCGACGTCGATGCCGAGGGCCCGGCTTACGAGTATCTGATCAAGGGCCTTCTCACGCGCGGCGAAATGTCGATGACGGCCGGCGAGAGCGGGTCGGGGAAGACCTTCTTTGTGCTTGGGCAGGCGATGGCAGTGTGCCGCGGCGTCGAGTTCTTCGGCCGCCGCGTCCGCCAGGGCGGCGTCATCTATCAGGCCGGTGAAGGCGCGCGGGCCTTCCGCCGCAAGCGCCTCCGAGCCTATCGCGAGCACTTCGGGTGTCAGGACGAGAACGTCCCCTTCGTCCTGCTTGAGAAGCCCATCGACCTCTATTCGAGCGAGGATCACACCGAGGCATTCATTGAGGAAGCCCGGGCGCTCGCGCGATACATGCACGTCCCGCTCGAATTGATCGTGATCGACACGCTCAGCAAGGCCACGCCCGGGATCAACGAGAACGACAGCGCCGACATCGGCCGCGTCCTTGAGCGCTGCGACCGCATCCGCCGGGCCACCGGGGCGCATATCCAGATTGTCCACCACATGAACGCCGAGGGCGCGAAGCCCCGCGGGCACACTTCCCTCCTCGCCAACATCGAGACCGTGATCGTCACCCGAAAGGTCGAAGACCATCACGACGCTGACGGCCGGGTGGTCCGCGAGTTTGAGTTGCGAAAGCAGAAGGAAAGCGAGGGCGGCACGAAGACCCGCTTCGTCCTGCAAGAGGTCAAGATCGGCATCGACGAGGACGGTGATCCGATCACGTCCTGTGTGGTCGCCCGGCCGAGCGGGTCGGCAGCGGATGCCAACAAGCCGGCCGAGCACCCCCAGGGCGTGACGTTGGGCGGACAGAACGCCAAGGTCCTCCGCGCCCTCTACGACGTGCTCGAAACGAAGGGCATCTTCGCGCCAGCCGAGCTTGGCTTGCCCTTTGGCACACAGGTCGCCAGCCGGAAGGATCACGGCGCCCGATACGCCGAGCTCGAAATCCCGGACGACCGGAAGCCCGAGGAAATGGCGGAGGACGAGCGCAAGGCGTTCGGGGACCGCCTCCGCCAGCAACTCAAGCGGGCTCGGGATCTCCTCTACACGAAGAAGATCATCGGCCTCGACGAGCAGTGGATTTGGCTCACCGGCAAGCAGGTGCAGGGCTTCGGCCCACCGCCGGGCACGCAGCGCAAGGAGAAGAAGAAAGTGGAGGAGCCGGTCGCGCCGGAGAACCTCCCGTTTGCCGCCGAAGATTTCGACCCGATGGACATGTGACCGATGAGCAGCCAAGACGTTGACACCTGGACGCCGAAGCTCGTGCGCGAGCGCCTCGTCGAAGCGATCCGCTGGGCGCGCTACAACGCCGGCCCGACCGGCCCGGCGCCGGTGCGGGCTCTAATGCCGACCTATATCCCCAGCCAGGCCGAGCGCGACGAGGAAGGCTGGGGGCATCCGGAGACGGCCGACGACGACGAGCCGGTCCTGCGCCGGCAGCTACAGCCGCATCAGGTCTCAGCCATCATCGACGCACTGCATTGGCCTGCCCGCTATGCGGTGCCGGAGCTTCCGACGTCCGCCCGCATCCTCAACCTTTGGCTCCGCTGCAAGGTCTATCGCGGCAACTTCGACAAGACGATTGAGCGCCAGGGCGAGATGAGCCGGGCGAGCGCCTATCGGATGCGGGACCGCGCCTTGGCGGCGATTGCCGTGGGGTTGGAGCGCGATGGGGTGCCGCGGCTTTGATCCACTATCACGGCACACCGATCAGCCCGATCTCCGCGCTCCTGGAATTGAGGGGCGCATGCTTCTGCGTATCGCACGCCGCACCACAGGACATCGAGCGAGCGCATCAGATCGGGCAGTCCGTGATGCTGGACAACGGGGCCTTCTCCAAATGGCGGCGGGGTTGGGCTACCGATTGGGGCGCCTATTATGCCTGGGCGGATCGGTGGCTGGATTACCCCACGTCCTGGGCTGTGATCCCCGACGAGATCGGCGCGGGTTCTCAGCAGCAGGACGCGTTGATCCGCGAGTGGCCGCACGGCGAGCGTGGCGCCCCGGTCTGGCACATGGACGAGCCCATCGACCGGCTGCTCAAGCTAACTGACGAATGGCCTCGTGTCTGCATCGGCTCCACCGAGCAATTCGCTGTCATCTTATCGCCGGCTTGGCGCCGCCGGCAGGACGAGCTGTGGAACGCGGTCGCCACCCGGCATAGACGGCTCCCATGGCTGCACATGCTTCGCGGCATGCAATTGAGCGGCGGGCCTTACCCATACGCCTCCGCCGATAGCACCGACATCGCGCAGAACCACCATCGCCCGCAGAACACGCCGGCCAAGATGCGAGCCCGATGGGACGCAATGCAGACGCCGGCTCGCTGGATTTCGCAACCCGAGCAGCTGGAGTTGGTCGATTGAACCACTATCGCTTTTCATTCCACGCGGTGTGCCCGGTCGATGGTGCCCGCATCCTCTATCGGGCGGAAATTCGGACGCCCGATTTCATCCCGGCCGAGCGCCTTCGGGCTTGGGCAAGTGAGCGAGGGCTGGAGTTCCACGAGCGTCTGGCGGATGCGCTCGCCGCCGAGTTTGGCGGGGAGCAAACCATACTGGCCACCCATCAGGGCGTCGAGATCGAGACGCGACGGCCGTGAGGAAAGTGGGAGAAACTGGAGCTTCCTGATGGCGAACCTCCCCAGCAACAGCCCCAAGGCGCCGCCGAAGGCCCGTCTCCAAAAGAAGAAGACCCTCCGGGAGATGATGGTCTACGTCATGGAGTTGCGGGCGCGGCAGGTGATGCGAAACCCGCATAGCGAGAAGGCCGGCCAGGCCGCCGACTTCACCTATGTCGCCCTCGATCCCGAAGACTTCGAGACGTTGGACGACATCGCTGCCACGTTGGAATATTTCGACCTCCAGCAGCAGAAGAAAGCGCGGTGGCAGTGATGAGCCTGCATCTCGCGGCCTATGTCGCCGGCACGCCCTATTTCGTCGGCGCGATCTATTGCAAGGGCGGCAAGCGCGTCCGTGTCTTCGACCGCACAAAGCGTTGGCGCCAGGCCGCCTTGGCGATGCGCAAGGCCGGCATGCGGCCGGCCCTGATCGCTCATGTGCTGCGCCGGCCACCGCACGTGGTGGAGCACATGCTCGGCGGCATGTGGCGCGGCACATTTTGTTGGAAAAAATCCAATCTAAGCGTTGCCGAATGAGGATTTGATCCGCTATACGTGGTCTTGCGGCCGCGAAATTCCGTGGCCTCCGATTGATTGCAAGGGAGGGGCCTCGGATGCCTAAGACCAGACAGCAGCTATCCGCCGAATACCTCGACAGGATCGGCTATGACCCCTTCGTCGATGACCCCGACATTCTGCTCGATAAGGTTGAGCAGACCCTCGCGGAATACGACGAGATCGCGGGCGGGACGTGCCTTGTGGCCTCCATCGGCCGGGCCGAAATCTACCTGATCGACGGCGATTATCTCGTCTATGGCGTCACGGCCTCTGGCGATCCGCGCGTCTGCCACAGCGAAGGAATGGCGCGGGAAATCGCGTCGGGGGTGGCGGCATGAGCCGCCTCCTTCTCCTTTTCCCCATCAAGGCCATCGGCTTCGCAGCGTTCGCCTACGCCTGCGGTGGCTTCCTCGTGATCCCCTTCGGAGGCTGAGATGGCCCGAGAGTACGTAACCACCCCGAGCGAAAACTTTGCCGAGCGCGAGAGGCAGGTCGGGGACTATCACCCCGACCTTTGCTTCAATGTAGGCCAGACCCACCGCGCCTACGGCTGGTCAAAGGTCCCGCGCGGCGATTGGGACGCCGATCAAGTCGCCGCCTACGTCCGCGGATGGCAGGGGGGCGACGCCTGATGTGCAAGCTCTGTGACACCCCCGATCTCCTCGCCCGCATGGAGCGCGTGGTCAAGGCGCTCGATGCCGGGAGCAGCGTCAGCCCTTCGGCGCTGCGCGATCTTATCGCGGACGCCCACGACATGCTCGGCATCCACTTCCGGGCGCAGCTTGCGCAGCGCCTCCTGATGAGCGGCCGCGCCTCCGTCGAAATCCTCAATGCCGACGACCTTCAAGCTCCGCCGGGAGGTCTGCATTGATCCGCCAGCCGCGCGAGTGCGTCCTTTCAACGCCCGACATCATCCTCGCGCTCTGCCTTGCCCGGGACGTGGAGCGTGATTTCGGCAAGGGCGGTCACACCACTCGCGCAACCCAGGACGCGGCGATTGCCGCCCTCAAGGAGAGAAGAAAGGACCCGCCTCAATGACCGAAGCGACCAAGGAGCAGCCGCCGAAAGAGTGGCTCCACGACGTGCTCAAGAGCGCCACCGAGATAGATCGCGAGGAGGGCAAGCTGCCCTTCAAGGGCGGCGGGGAAGCCGCCAGCGACGAGATCGAAGAAGCGCTCAAGGCTCCCACCACGGCGCCCATCTTCACGACGCACAGCGACGGACTGGCCGGCGAAATCAACGCTAAGGCCGTGGCCTTCAAGGCGATGGTGGCCGAGGTGGACGCGAAGATCGCCGCCCTCGAAGCCGAGCGCGAGGATCTCATGCTCGCCTACTCGATGCTTTCGCACGCGATGACTGCGCGCGAGACCGGGAGGCGCAATTGATCCCGCTGATCGCCACCCACGTGCACACCAAGCGCGGCACGGAGTACGCCTCGCTCGGAATTGCCCGGATGCAGGCCGAGCACTGGCGGGACATTTCCAAGCGCGATGCTACCGCATTCTATGGCCGCTCGGTCGATATGACCGAGGTCGTCGTCTATCAGGCCCTCGATGACGGCTCGATGTGGGTCCGCCCGCGCGCAGAGTTCGAAGACGGCCGCTTCGAGGCGCTCCCTGTGCGTCCGCTGCTCGGGCCGATCGCGCCGATCCCCCGGGATGGTCTGGATGAGGCCCTGGCGCTGCTCGATGATGTCGAGAAGGCGTTGCAGGGCCTCCCCTACAAGGCCGCCATCCGCGCCATCGCCGACCTCAACGACGCCCGCGAGCATCTGCACGAGGCTTACCCCGGCGGCCTCGCCGGGCGCTGCGAATACTGCGGCGAGCGGATCGGCGGCGACGAGATCGGAGCGCAGGACCACGAGAACGGTGGCTATGCCTGCAAGGCGTGCGTGGCGCTCGATCCCGGGCACTTCGAGAAGCCTGCGAACGCCCCCGAAGACAAGGCGGCGGCCTCTGCTGTGGAGGGATACGGCGAGGAATGACGTGTCGGCGGGGGGCGGGGCTTGCGGACTACTACGCCGACCCGGATCGGGCGGCGGAGCGCAGGCATCGCGCCGCCGAAAACATGGCGAAGCACCGGGCAGAACTGACCCGTGCCAGCAAGGCCGCCCTGCGCGGATGCGACGTGCCACCGGAACTTGAGGCCACCTGGAAGGCCCTCAAGCGCGGAAAGCGAATGGCATCGAAGGAAGTCGCCAAGGCGCTGGGCTTGAAATGGACCCCGCCCCGCCGGCGGAAGAAGGGGGCAAAGCGCCCCGCGAAAGGAGAGTGACCGGATTGGAAGCAACCGCAGAGCCGGGGCGCAACCCGGACAACGAACTCGACGCCAAGGCCGCAGCCTATGCCGACGCGCTGATCCTGGCACTCACGGAAACCGCCAAGCGCCTCGGCGCCCCGGACATCAACGCTGCGCTCGCTGCCCTCTCCTATGCCGAGGGCTACCTCCTTTCCAGCCTCGGGCGGAAGGATCGCATCGAAGCCAGGCGGGCGCTGATCGACCGGATGGACAAGGACACAGCGGCCTTCGTCAACGCCCGCCTGCTTGCGGAGACCGAGCCCGCCGGGAGGGGATGATGGCGATCTACTCGATCAGCTATCACCGGCCGGGCGAGTGGGGTGGCGAGGCGTTCAAGCTCTCCGCCAGCAGCGAGGAGGAGGCGCGCATCCGCTTCCTCAACCTCTCGTGGGTGGCCTTCACCGGCATCACTATCAGCAGCATCGCCATTGCCGCCGATCAGCCTGAGGAGGCCAAGGCGGCGGCACGCAAGGCGGGCGGGCGGGCGCCGGCCCTTCGTGCCGAGCCGGAAGCAAGCAAGCCGGCTCCCCGCGAAGCCAGGCGCAGGACCGAGGCCGCGATCAGATTACAGGTGGCGGGCGTCAAGCAGGACGACTGGCAGGCCGAGTGCGACCGGCTCACCGACGAGATCGGGAAGCTGGCCGACGAGGCGCAGGCGCTGATCCGGCGGGGTCGGCACGAGGCGGCGGCCGAACTCAGAACCAAGGCTCGGGCTCTTGTCGATGCGAGGGCCAGTCTGATCATCCAGAACAGGAGAAGGAAGTGATCCTCGAAGTCACCAAGGCAGTGGCGGCCGGCGCCTTGATCCTGTGCGCCGCAGCCCTCGCCGTCTGGCGGGCTGGCGTTCATGGCTAAGGGCTCCCCCGTCAAGCTGGCCGAAATGGCCGTCTCCCGCCGATCCTCTGCGCGCCATCTGCGGCGTGCCGCCGAGGCCCGAGCGCGCAAGGAGGCCGAGGAGATCGCCCGCAAGGCAGGCGGCTCCATCCCCGCAATTAAGGCGGTCCTGCGCCGCCGCAAGACCGAGAAGAAAGGGAAGCCATGAGCAAGGGCTTTCACCGGCTCGCGCCGGCCGATCCGTGGAGCAATAAGAGGCGGCCGTCCTGGGAGGGGCCGTCGCAGGCGGCGCTTGAGGCAAGTCACTTCGGGGCGCCTCTCGTGCCCGACCTCCCCCCCGTTGAGCAGAAGGTCCCCCTCGTCGAGTTCGAGCCCGGCCCGCCGAAGATCGGCCGGGCCCAGGCGGCGCAGATGGGGTTCACCGGCAATCAGTGCGCCTCCTGTGGCTCCATGCAGATGGTCCGCAACGGCACTTGCGAGAAGTGCAACGACTGCGGCGCAACGACGGGCTGCTCGTGATGGCATACCCCCCGGCTCGTTTTCATTTTCAGAGATCGAGGTCGAATTTCAGTTTTTTGAAATTCAAGGAGAGCGTTTCGTGAGCGAGGAAACGGACGATCCGTGGGAGGTCGCCCGGCGCATGCTCCGGGCCGGCCGCGCCACATGGATGGACATTCAGCGGCACACGGGCATTCCCGTCGAGCGGCTCAAGCGGGCGCTCCTGCCAGGCTTCCGCGAGATGCGCAACGAGCGCGCCGCCGAAAGCAAGCGGCGGCGCCGTGCGGAGAGGGAAGCCGGTGCACTGCCCGCCCTGCCCGGCGAGCGTCGTCGGATCACCCCCGAGGAGGCAGAGGCCGTCTTGCGAACGGTGCCGATGGACACGCGGTCGATAACCGGGCGCATGTTCGGAGATCCGCTGCCGGGTCGGTCTGCCCTTGATCGGCGGGGCGCCTAATGAGCGGCTGGGACGCTGCCGGGCTGCTTGCCCTTGCCTTGGCGGCCTTCTTCGCCGGCGGCCTGCTTGGCTATCGGCGCGGCCATGATTGGGGCTACCGGGAAGGCTGGCGAGGCCGCGAGCGCCGGGCCCATGGGGGGCGCGGCTGGCACCCGATACGCCGTCGCAAGAGGTCGCTTCGATGACCCGGATCATCGTCTGCGGCGGCCGGGCTTATCGCGACGAGCGCCGCGTCCGCGTCGTCCTCGATGCGGCGGTCAAGCGCCTCGGCCTTTCCTTCCTGATTACCGGCGGCGCTATGGGGGCCGACTGGCTTGCGCAGGAATGGGCCAAGGCCCGCGGCATCCCCAACGAGATTATGAAGGCCGAGTGGGGTAAGCACGGCAAGGCGGCGGGGCATATCCGCAACGCCCGCATGCTGGCGGAGGGGAAGCCGGACCTCGTGATCGCCTTCCCCGGGGAGCGCGGCACGGCGAACATGGTGAAGCAGGCCGAGGCGGCTGGCGTAACCGTTCACCGGATTGACTGGTCGGCCGCCGACCCCGACCCCTTCCCCGACGAGCCCGATCCCACCGGCCAAGTCGAGTTGACGCTATGACCGACCTGTTCCCGCTCGCATTCCAGCCCGCGACCTTCTCCCCCTGCCGGACTTGGCGCTACCGTCTTGAGCGGCGATGGGGCCAGGGCAATACGTGCGCCTTCATCATGCTCAACCCGTCCACGGCCGACGAGGCGCAGGACGACCCGACTATCCGGCGCTGCATCGGCTATGCCAAGCGCTGGGGCTTCGGTGGGCTCCTGATCGGCAATATCTTTGCACTCCGCTCAACCGATCCACGCGGGCTCTATGACGCGCGCGATCCCATCGGCCCGGAGAACGATTACTGGCTTGATCAGATCGCCCGCGATGCCGACCGCATCGTCTGCGGCTGGGGCACGCATGGTGGCTTCCTGCACCGCGGTCCAGCAGTCCTCGCGCGACTTCACCGGCACAGGCCGATGGCGCTCAAGATCACAGCCGAGGGACATCCGGGCCACCCGCTTTACCTAAAGGGCGACCTTGAGCCGAAGGCGCTTCAATGAGCACCCGGCTCCGCTGCCTCGTCCCCGGCTGCAACCACACTCGCGGGCAGCGCAAAGGGGAGCCGCCGATCCGTGAGGACGAGGAATGGATATGCGGCGACCACTGGCGCCTCGTCCCGCGTCCGATGCGGGCGATCAAGGCCCGCGCGTTCCGGCGGGCAAAGCGGCTCTACAGCCCACGCGCGGTGAAGGCGGCACTACGCATCTGGCGGCGCTGCGCCCGCGAGGCAATCGAGAGGGCGGTGGGGTTATGAGCGCCGCTGTTCAACTCGATCTGTTCGGCGGCGGGATTGCCCCGCTTGTGAGCCGCTGGCCTGGCGACGGTCCTTATCCATCAACGGTCTGGCGAGACGACGGGGCTACGACGATCCGCCGGTTCTTCGACGACAGTGGATGGTGCCAGTGCAATTGCGCGCCCTGCGCTCGCTGCGGCCTATGGCATCCGCTGGATTTCGAGTGGGGACCGGGCGGCGGAGACTACGCGAGCGCCTACCGCTGCCCGCATGGCGAAGGTTGGTGGCAGCGGTGAGCCGTCCGCACATCGAGCGCCGATGGACTTCTACAGCGCAATTTTCGCCAATTGCATGAACGCCTTAAGTGCGGGTGCCAGGTGGGACCATGTGCCGTGCGATGCCCCTTGTGCGCCCCTGACGCTCCACGGGCGAGCTCTAGGGCGAATGTTGTCGCGCCTCAGGACGCCGTCCAGACCTGCCACGAGGTCTCCCGTGACTGGCTCATAGGAAAGGGAGAGCGACGAATGCTTTCTTCGCTCCCCGTTTTTGTCGGTCTTGAAGAGCAGCAGCCGCCACGCGGGAAGTTGACCCTCCTCCCTTTCAGTTTCCACCCACCATCCTGCCTCTTCAAGGGCGGGCAAGAGGGGGGTTACGAGGCGGGAGAACTCATCATCCACTGGCACGAACTCCCTTCTTCTTTTAGCTTTCGTACCATGGAAAGAGCCCGCCTCCCATGGCGCCGCGCGACCGGGCATCGAGGCTATGTCGCCTTCCCTGAGGGCGAGGCCCGACCCGAACGCCAGGCGGTGATTGAGTTCCATCCACCCAGCAACGGATGGCGATGGCGCGTTGCCTACGACGGCGCCGCATCTTCCGGATCAGCCGAGACGGTCCAAAGCGCCTCCGATGCCGCGAACGCAGCCTGGCCGGCCGTGGTGGCCGACGCCAAGCGTAAGGCAGCGGCTACGGATTGGGAGCGCCGGCATTGGGAACTGATCGGGAAGATCGAGCGCGGTGAACTGCCGCCGGAGCACTTCGCGAACGAGGCGGCCGACTACGAGAACCTGATGTGGACGATGGACCGGATCAAGCCGCGTCCCGGCGAGGGCGCGATCAGCGCGGGGCTCCAGCGGCTCGTCAATGCCATCAGCCGGGAGTTCTTCCGCAGGCGCGGACGATAGTCCACCGGCCCTTCCCCGCGTGACAGTCCGCGATGTCACGCCATGTCACAAAACGCGCAAACCCCTGCAATTCCAGCACTTCGCTTGTCACGCCCGTGACGTCACGGCAGCAAGCCCTTGACCCGCCTATGTCAAGGTTTTCCACCCCCTCCGGACCGTGCACTTGCAAAATTCGCGCAACCCGCTGCTGCCAAAGCACTTTTCCTTCACAGTCGGATAAGCGCGACTGATCCGAGTGTGAAAGAAGTCCATTGACCCCTGAGACAAATCACCCCCATCTCTCAGGCGAAGACGGCTACACGTGCGCGGCATCGAAAACGAGAGGCCAGCGCAGGGCGGCGAAGCGGGGGCCTTCAAGGCCCCTGCGAGCGAGCCGCCCAAGCGGGTGCCAGGGCTCTACGGAGCCATCCACAATCACAGAACTCAGTGCACTACCGCCGCGCGAAAGCGCAGGAGCAAGCCGCATGCGTATCGTCATCAACGCTGCCGATGACGTCCTCCACCGCTTCGGCAACCAGATCGGTGCACTCGGGCAGGGCGTGGGCCATAGGGCCCTCGCCCGTGCCGTCAACCGTGTCACCGAGACCGTCCATGGTCGCGTCGTTCGCGCCATCAGGAAGCAGTCCGACATTCCCACCGCGATCATCCGCAGGCAGGTGGGGAAGCGCCTCGCTCGCCCCGGTGGCCTCGGCACCATTCAGGGAGAGGTGTGGGCCAAGGGCAAGCCTATCTCCCTCAAGCACTTCCGCGCGCGGCAGTTCTCCTTCGGCGTTAAGGCCAAGTGGGGAGGCCAATGGCACGAATATCAATCCGCTTTCATGGGGCCACGGCCAGGCATGATCGCCGCCAAGCTCGGCGGCCATGTGTGGGCACGCACGTCCTCCGCCCGCCTGCCCATCGAGATGCTCTATGGCCCCGCCGTCCCCGAGGAGATGGTCCGCGGCGAAAGCGAGCGCGTCTTCCGCGAGACCGTCGCCACCATGCTGCCGCAGCGCATCGCCCATGAGCTAGGCCGCCTCCTGCCGGACTGATCCGCCCCCTCCTGCCGTCCCGCCACCCGGCAAGCGGCCGGCCAAGGGGGAAGGCCCGCCCCCCCGGGGGCCTTTAGGTACCTTTCGCGCCCCCCGGCCTATGCGGGTAATCCCCCCCCCGGGCTTTCGGCGTTTTTTTAGCTTTCATTTCCCGGGTTGGATTGGAAAATTTCCTCCCCTCCCCGACCCTCTCTGCCGCCGAGAAAGGGCGCCGACCTTGACCGAACCCGCCTTCACCGCAATCGAGCTTCGGCCCGTTGCCGACCTCGCGCCCTACGACCGAAACGCCCGCCGGCATACGCCGGAAGCGGTGCGCTCGCTCGTTCGGATCATCGACGAGTTGGGCTGGACCAATCCGATCCTGGCCGACGAGGACGGGATCGTCGCCGGCCACAAGCGCCGCCTTGCCGCCCTTGCGATCTATGGCGAGGGGCGGGCGATCCGCCTACCCGGCGGCCGCGAGCTTCCGATGGGGATGGTCCCCGTCATCGACTGCACGGGATGGAGCGAGGCGCAGCGCCGGGCCTATATCCTCGCGGACAATCAGACGACGCTCGAAAGCGAGTGGGACGAAGACGTCCTGCGGCTCGAACTGTCCTGGCTTGAGGGATCGGGCATCGACATGGGCCTCACCGGCTTCGATGCCGAGGCTCTGGCCGCCGCGCTCGATGCCGGCAACGCCTCTGGCGAAGAAGCGCCGGCCTTGAAGGTGAAGCTCGCGGATCGCTTTGGCATCCCGCCCTTCTCCGTCCTGCGCGCGGCCGAGGGTTGGTGGCAGGATCGCAAGCGCGCCTGGCTGGCGCTCGGCATCCAGTCCGAGCTTGGCCGGGGCGAGAATGGCTTCCACGCGGCGCCGGGCGGATCGCCCATGGTTTCCGGCTATACCAAGGACGGAAAGCGCCTGACGGGCCTCAAGGGCATCGGCGGGCGCGAGGAGGCCTCGCATGGCTAAGGGCAAGGCGCGCACCTTCGGGCAAGACCTGATGCGCGGCGAGCATGTTGTAGGGGCGGGCGTGAGTAAGTCTGTTGCGCCTGCCGGCCTCACGACCGGCGAAATCCACATGGAGGGAGCGCCGGCTTCCGGAACCTCGATCTTCGATCCCGTCCTCTGCGAGTTGGCCTATCGCTGGTTTTGTCCACCGGGCGGGGTGATCCTCGATCCATTCGCGGGCGGCTCCGTGCGCGGCATCGTGGCCTCGAAGCTCGGGCGCGAGTACGTGGGCATCGAGCTTCGCCCCGAGCAGGTGGCCGCCAACCGCGCCCAGGCTGAGGCGATTTGCGACGACCCCTCCCCGATCTGGCATGTCGGGGACAGCCGACAAATCGGAGATCACGCCCAGGGCGTTGCCGCCGATCTGATCTTCTCCTGTCCGCCATATGCGGACCTGGAGGTCTACAGCGACGATCCGCAGGATCTCTCGACGCTCGGTTATCCCGAGTTCCGGGAGGCCTACTTCGAGATCGTTGCTGAAACCGCCAAACTGCTCAAGCCGGACCGCTTCGCCTGCTTCGTTGTGGGCGAGGTTCGCGGGCCGGATGGCAACTACTACGGCTTCGTCCCCGACACCATCGAGGCCTTCCGCCGGGCCGGCCTCGGCTACTACAACGAGGCGATCCTCGTCACTGCCGCCGGCTCGCTGCCGATCCGCGCCGGAAAGCAATTCGAGGCGACCCGGAAGCTCGGCAAGACGCATCAGAACGTGCTGGTCTTCGTCAAAGGCGATGCCAAGCGGGCGACCGAGGCCATCGGCAAGGTGGAGTTCGGGGAGATCGAGGAGCCGGAGGAAGAAACGCCGCCGGCCGCCGAGGAGTGGGGAGAGCGCCTGTGATCCTGCCGCCCCCGACCGTCGTCGAGCATGATGGCATCCACGTCGTGCGGGACGACCTGATCGGCGGAGGCACGAAAGCCCGCTACATCGTCCGCCTGTTCGATGATGCCGAGGAAGTCGTCTATGCGACCCCGGCCGAAGGCGGGGCGCAGACTGCCCTGGCCTGGGCGGCACGGGAGCTTGGCAAGCGAGCGACCCTATTCGTCGCCAAGCGCGCCCAGCCGCATCCTCGCGCCCTGATGGCGAAGCGCCTCGGCGCCACCGTCTGGCAGGTGTCGCCCGGCTATCTGACCGTCGTCCAGAAGCGGGCGCGCGACTATTGCGCAGTCACCGGAGCGAGGCTCGCTCCCTTCGGGGTGGATATGCCGGAGGCCATCGCTGCCATCGCAGACGCGGCACGGGCGACGGGGCTTGAGCCCGATGAGGTTTGGTGCGCGAGCGGGTCGGGCGTCTTGGCGCGGGGCCTTTCCGCCGCATGGCCGCAGGCTCGCCGGCACGTCGTGCAGGTTGGCCGGACGCTCACCGAGGGCGATGTGGCGGGGGCGACGATCCACGTCCACCCGCTGACCTTCGGTCAGGCGGCGAAGGCGAAGCCGCCCTTCCCAAGCGATCCGCATTACGACGCGAAAGCGTGGGAAATAGCGAAGACCCGCCGTGGGGCGGGCCTCGTGGTCTTCTGGAATGTCACCGGGCCTGCCGGTTGATCTCACGGACCCGGCGAAGGGCAGTCTCGTATAGGCAGGCCCGGACCCGGACATCGGGCTCTTTCTCGGCCTCGCGGTAGGCGTCCGCGATGATGGCCTCGATCCGCTCCTCCTTCGAGATCATGCCGCCACCGCCTTGCGGGCCTTGAGGGCGATAACCGCGAGGTCGCGATACTTTGCGATGGCCTTCGGGCTGCTCGACACCGGGTTGATGGCGAAGGCCTCAAGGCCCGCGATGTCGCCCGCCTCGACCATGGCGACGACGGCTTCCAGCTTCTTGCGGAAGGGCTTGTGCGTATTGGCCGAGAAGTCCGGCGCGGCAGGCACCTCGCCGCGCTGGGCGGCTTCGAGTATTGCGGCGCGCTTGCCGGTCGCGGGCTTGTCCGCCTTGGCGGCGGCAGGCTTCGGGGCATCGACCACGACCCGGCCGCGCTTGCGCGGGCTGGTCGTCGCCTCGGCGGCGGCCTCCATGGCCTCCGCGGGCGTGTTCGCCTTGACCTCCGGGATAGAGGCGTGCCCGCCCTTGATTGCCTCGAAGATGACGTGCTCGGCTGTATCGAAATCCATGTCGGCCTGTCCAAGCAGGCGCTCGGCGGTCGGCCGCAGGCCCTTCTCGTCGGCGGCCTTGAGGAACTTGGCGACGGCCGCGTCCTTGTTGGCGCTGCGCTTGTAGGCGCCGCCCACGATGACGGCCGTGAGCTTGGCGAAGTCGAGGGCGGAAAGGGTCGTGGCGTTCATGGTCGTTGCTCCATCAATCAGGGTGGCAGGTTCGTAGGCGTCAGGGACTAGGGTGGATCGGCCTTCGGCGGTGATCGCGTAGACGAGGCCCTTGCGGCCGTTGTTCGCGACCTCGCCAAACCGCCTGGCCGCCTCGCGGGCGTCTTCGAGGCGCTCGAACGGGGCGGTGTGGAATTGGCCGGTGCCGAGGAAGATCGTCGCGTCGAAGCGCACGGCCCGCTCGATCATGGCGGTGTCGATGTGGGTCTTTGGCTTCTGCATGGTGCGTCCTCCATTCGGTGTGTGTGGAGTTAGGCGTGCCGTGTGAAATAGTCCACTCCTAAATTGGAAATAATCCATTCCATGGCCGACAAGCCTGAGAAGCCCGCAGTTCAAGGCGATCAGATCACGCTGGAAGTGGCCGGGCGGCTGCTGATGATCAGCGCCGAGTGGGTCCGCCGGCTGATTAAGGCGGGCTACATTCCGAAGACAGCGCCCGGCCGCGTGCCGCTGGTCGGCGCGGTGCAGGGCTATATCCGCCACCTCAAGGACGAGGAGCGGAACAAGACCAAGACGGCGGCCGACAGCCGCGTGCGCGATGCCCGCGCGGCGGAGATCGAGCTCAAGATTGCCGAACGCCGCCGCGATCTGGTTTCGCGGGAGGAGGCCGAGGCGGCGAATGCCTACGTCGTCGGCGTGATCAACGAGGAGCTGAACGGCCTGGCGGCCCGGCTCACGCGCGATGTCCCGCTGCGCCGGAAGTACGAGGCCGAAATCAATGGCGCGAAAGCCCGCATCGCCAAAGCGCTCGAAGCCGCTGCCGACGCTCTTGAGACGGGCAGCGAGCTTCCTTACTCCAGCGGAGGCGACGACCCCTGATGCCTGGGCGGCGAAGAACCGCCGCTATCCCGCAAGCGCCGGCATCCCTGGCCCGCGCGATCCGGGTCTCACCCGCTACATGATCCCTTTCGCTCGCCGCGTGCATGAGGCGAGCCATCGTCGAGTTGTTGGCGTAACGGCCGCCCAAAGCGGCAAGACGGACAACCTGCTCGATTGCATCGGCGCCCGCCTCGATCAGCGTCCGGCGCCGATCCTCTATGTCGGCCCCTCGAAGGACTTCGTGGCGGATCAGTTCGAGCCGCGCCTCATGTCGCTGCTGGACGAAGCCCGCACGCTCGCGAGCAAGGTCGTTCGCGGCCGGCGGATGAAGAAGGCCCTCAAGGTGATCGCGGGCGTCCGCGTTCGCCTGGGCTCCGCGGCGTCATCGACTTCGCTCAAGTCCGACCCCTTCGCCCTCGGCATCGTGGACGAGTACGACGAGATGATCGCCAACATCAAAGGCCAGGGCGATCCTCTCGGCCTCGTCGAAGCGCGCGGTGAAACCTACGCCGACTTCGTGACGGCCGTCGTCTCAACGCCCTCCCGGGGGATCGTCGAAACCGAGATTGATCCTGTCAGCGGGCTCGAGTTCTGGAAGCAGGGCGATGCGGCGCAGATCGAAAGCCCCATCTGGCGGCTTTGGCAGTCCGGGACGCGGCATCACTTCGCGTGGCCGTGCCCGCACTGTGGCGAGTATTTCGTGCCGATGCATAAGCATCTGAGCTGGCCGAAGGACGCAACGCCTGCGCGTGCGCGCCGGGAGGCGTATCTGCAATGCCCGCAAGGCTGTGCCGATCCGATCCTCGATCACCACAAGCCGACGATGATCGCGGCTGGCGTCCAGATCGCACCCGGCCAGACCATCGAAGACGCGCTCGCGGAGCGCAACGAGCCGGACAACAGCACATGGTCGTGCTGGACCTCGGGCCTCTGCTCGCCCTTCGTCAGCTTCGGGGAGCGCGCCGAGCGCTACCTCGTCGCCCTGATCTCGGGCGAGGAGGACAAAATCCAGACGGTGATGAACGCCGGCTTCGGGGAGCTTTACACCGCCGGCACGAGCGGTGGTCTACCCGAATGGAAGGCGGTCCTGCTCAACCGGATCGGCTACCAGCGGCAGGAAGCGCCCGCTGGCGTCCTGCGCGTAGTTGCGGGCGTGGACGTGCAGAAGCGCTCGCTGATCTATGTGATCCGAGGCTTCGGCGCCCGGGGAAGCTCCTGGCTGCTCGATCACGGGTATCTGCTCGGGAATACCGGCGAGACCCCGGTGTGGGACGATTTGGCCGTCAAGATGACCAACCCGATTGCCGGGCTGGTGATCGAGCGCGTTTTCATCGACAGCGGCTTCCGGCCGGAAAAGGTCGATGCCGGCGACGAGCACATGGTCTACGCGTGGGCGCATCGCTACGAGTGGATCGCCTATGCCACGAAGGGCCGCGACACCTTGGGCGGCAAGCCGTTCTCGGTGAGCCAGATCGAGGTGAAGCCGGACGGCTCGAAGCTGCCTTACAGCTTGCCGCTCGTGCACATCAACACCGACTTCTTCAAGTCGCTCGTGCACTCGCGCCTGCGGACCCCGCTCGACAAGCCGGGGGCGTTCTATCTGCACAACGAGGCAGACGAGGACTATGCCCGCCAGCTTGTGAGCGAGGCCCGCGTCGTTGGCGACCGGCTCAAGCCCGAGTGGGTGAAGCGCCAGCGCGACAACCACTTCCTCGATTGCGAAGCCCTGGCCGCAGCCGCGGCCTATTCGCTCAACGTCCAGGCCATCCCGGAGGGGGTTGAGCGCAATTGGGGTCTCCCCGAGGGCGAGACCCCCAACCCCGAGACCGAAAAGCCAAGCCAGGCAGCACCGCCGGGTGGGACATCAATCCGCGACCGCTTCCGCGAGATGGGGGCGCGCGCACGGAGGTAAGCAATGGGCGCACTTGCGCTGATCGAGAAGGCTTTCGGGGGCCTGATGGGCTCCCGGGCGGGAGCGAGCATCGACCCGCCCCGCGCCCGCGCCGGCTACATGCGCGACGGCCGGGGGATGGTCTTCTCACGGTGGCTCCCATCCCTCCGCTCGGCGCAAGACGACGTGGCAGCGGCATGGGATGCGGCGACGGCCCGGACGACTGAGCTTGCGCAGAATACGGGCTGGATCGCCGGCATGATCGACCAGGCGACCGCGAACACGGTCGGCCTGGGGCTTCGGCTCCGTGCGATGCCGGAGAACGACCTTTTCGGCATGGACGAGAAGGCGGCGCAGGCTTGGCGCAAGCGCGTTGAGGCTCGCTGGGACCTGTGGTCCAGCAACCGGCTCGAATGCGACATTGAGGGCACCCGCACGATTGCGGAGATGCAGGAGGCCGCCTTCAAGACGTGGATCGCCACCGGGGAAATCCTCGGGGAGATCGTCATGCGGTCGCGCCCGGAAAGCGCGAGCAAGACGAAGGTCCGCCTCCTGTCCCCGACCCGGCTCGTCAACAAGACCGAGGAGATGGGGCGCATCTTCTCGGGCGTGCGCGTCAATGCCGATGGCCTTCCCATCAGCTACATCGCGAAGCGCCGGGACGCGATGCTTGGCGATGTCGAGTATGAGGTCCGGGCCCGCGACCCCTTCGGTCGCCCCAAGGTGATCCACGTCTTCACCGGGGCACCTGGGCAGCGCCGCGGCATCACGATCCTCGTTCCCGTCCTCAAGGTGGCGAAGCAGTTCGACCAGCTGTCGGACGCCACGCTCCTCGCGGCCATCATCCAGACGGTCTTTGCCGCCTCGATCACGACCTCGGAAATGCCGACGCAGGAGGCCTTGCAGGCGCTCCTCAGCCCGGCCGAGCAGGCTCGGCACATGGCAGGCGGCGGCTCCGCCTTCGACGCATGGTTTGAGGCGCAGGCGGGCTGGTCGGACGGCCACCCGATTGACGTCGGGATGGCCGGGCGGGTGGCGCACATGTTCCCAGGCGAGGAATTGAAGTTCCACAGCCCGGAGCAGCCGACGAGCTCGTATCGGGACTTCTCGCTGCATCTCCTGCGCGAGATGGCGCGGTGCCTTGGGCTGACTTACGAAAGCGCCACCGGTGACTACGAGGGCGCGACTTATTCGAGCGTCCGCATGGCGGTGAACGAGGTCTATTCGATCACCAAGGCCCGGCGAAAGTTCATCCTCGCCCCCTTCCTCCAGCCGATCTACGAGGCTTGGCTTGAGGAGGAAATCTTCGCCGGCACGATCCCTTTCCCGGGTGGCACCGAGGCTTTCGTGCGCAATCGCGCGGCGGCCTGCCGCGCTGCTTGGCGGGGATCTCCAAAGCCCGTGGCAGACGACCTCAAGGCCGCAAAGGCGGCCGAGGTCTACCGCAACATGGGCGTGGTGGCCGATCAGGACATTGCGGACGACCTCGGGCTCGACATCGAGGACGTCTACGCCCAGCGCGCCCGCGAGCGCGAGCTTCGTCAGGTCTATGACCTCCCGGACAACTTCTATCCGGCCTCGCTCGTCGCGTCCGAGCAGATCGACAACGCTCCCGATCCGGAGCCAGCCGGAGGGCGTGAATGAGCGAAATCCCATCGCTAGAAAGCAACCCCTGTGGGCGGCTTGAGGCCCTCCGGGAAATCCGTGACCGCGTGATTACGGGTGGCCAAGAGATTGAGGCCGAGACGGAAGCCGGCCACGGCGGGCGCCGAAGGGCGAAGTACAGCCCGGCCAATCTCGAAGCGCTGGACCGCGAGATCGCTCTTGCGGCGGAAGCGTGCAACCCGAACGGGGCTCGCACCCGCCGCTATGCCATCGGGGGTCGGCTGTGAGCACTAATGTCCTGCCCCTTCTGACGCAGCGGGCGTTCAATCGTCCGCTGCTGATCCACCCGCAAATGGCCGACATGCTCTATGGCATCCTCGATGGGCGGATTGCGGTGCAGTCCTTCGCGACCGAGGCTTTGCCTCCGAAGCCTGAGGCGACCCGTTTCGTCGGGACCCGAGCGCGGGAGGACGGCTCCCGCCGACTGACGCGCGTTGCCGGCAAGACGGGCCTGATCACCATCGACGGCTCGCTCGTCAATCGCGGCGCGTGGGTCGGCGCCGACATGTGCACGGGGCTCGTCTCATATGAGGGCATCGGCGCGCAGATCGACGAGGCCCGGGCCGACGCCGGGATCGAGAACGTCGTGCTCGACCTCAACAGCTATGGCGGCGAGGCCCACGGCATGGCCGCACTCGCCGGCAAGATCAGGCAGCTTGCGAAGACGAAATATGTCGTCGCGGTCGTCAACGATGTGGCGGCATCGGCCGGCTATGGCATCGCAAGCTCGGCGGACGAGATCGTCGTCAGCCCAACCTCCGTGGTCGGCTCCATCGGCGTGGTGATGCTTCACCTTGATCGTTCGGCGGAGATGGCGGCGAAGGGCGTTCGCCCCACGCTGATCCATGCCGGCGCCCACAAGGTGGACGGCCATCCCTTCGCCCCGCTGCCCGAAGGCGTTCGCGCCGATATGCAGCGGGACGTGATGGCCTTCTACGACCAGTTCCTCGGCGTCGTCGAAGCTGGTCGAGGCAAGCAGCGGCTTTCGGTCAAGAAAGCCCGCGAAACCGAGGCGCGGACCTTCATCGGACAAGACGCAATCGCCGCCGGCCTGGCGGATCGGATCGCGTCTTTCGAGGAAGTCCTTGCCGATCTCTCACGGCCCAAATCTCGGGCCCCCTCCTCTACATCGAAAGGATCGAAGGCGATGAAGCCCGAGAACAACGACGAAGCCCCGACGCTCAACGCGGCCGATCATAAGGCCATCGCTGCCGAGGTCGTTGCGCTGATGAAGGCCGAGGCGCCCGCTCCTGCGCCGGCCGCGACTGCCCCGGCCCCCGTGCCGGCCGCCGCCCCCGTGCTGAGCGCCGAGGAAGCCGTCAGGGCCGACCGCGAGCGCATTGCGGCGATTGCTGCCCTGCCGGAAGCCAAGGGCAAGGAGGCGCTCGCTACGAAGCTCGCCGCCGAAGGGCTCTCCGTCGAAGCCGCCAAGTCCACACTCTCCCTCGCGAACGGCTCCACCCCGGCTCCGGATCAGCGCGAGCAGGGCACGGAGATCGGCGCCAGCGGGAGCCAGGCAGCGAAGCCGGCGGCCGACGTCATCCAGGCGGGCTGGAAGAAAGCCTTCGAGCGCCTCTGATCGGCACCGCTTCCATCCACCCATCCTGACAACCCGGCGCCCCTTCCGGGGAGCGCAAGACAAGGCTCTGAAATATGACCAAGTTCACCGAAGGCCGGCACGCCGGCGAGGGCCTCCTCAGCGAGGCCAATTTCCACCGCTCGCGCGACAAGGCGGTCATCGCGTCCGGCTCGGGCGTGATCGAGCCGGGGACGATCCTCGGCAAGATCACGACCGGCGGGAAGTATACGCCTTCCCCGAATGCCGAAGTCGAAGGCATCGAGGGCGCGCAGACCGGCATCGCCATTGCCCTCTACGGCTGCGATGCGACCAGCGCCGACCAGGAGATCGCGATCATCTCCCGCGATGCCGAGTGGCGGATTGGCGCGCTCGTCTACGAGGCGAGCGTCGATAACGACACCAAGCGCGCCACCAAGCGGGCGCAGCTTGCCGCGGTCGGGATCATCGCCCGCTAAGCCGGGCCGCCCCTCCGCCTACCTCCCCAACAACACAGCCGGCCTTTGGCCTGCGCCCTCACCCGGGGCGCGGGGCGGGCTCGCTCATCGCAGTTCAGGAGAAAATCCGCGATGCTCGACATTTTCAATTCGGATGCCTTCTCGGTCACTTCCCTGACCGATGCGCTCCGCGACCGGAAGCCGCGCCCCTCGCGCCTGCAAGACCTCGGCCTGTTCCGGACCTCTTCGGTCGCCACCCTGTCGGTTGGCATCGAGCGGGTGGGCGACATGCTCCAGCTTGTCACCCCGACGCCGCGTGGTTCTCCCGGTGAGACCCGCGAAAGCCCGAAGCGGACCATCGAGAACATCACCATCCCGCACTTCCAGCGGGATTGGTCGGTCTATGCCGACGAGGTGCAGGGCGTGCGGGCTTTCGGCTCCGAGACTGCCCTGATGACTGTCCAGAACCTCGTCGCGCAGAAGATCGACGAGCAGCTCAGCGACCTCGATCTCACCGACGAGTACTCGAAGATCGGCGCCATCCAGGGCATCGTGAGCTACAAGGGCGGCTCCTCGCTGAACCTGTTCACGAAGTTCGGCGTGTCGCAGCCGTCCGAGATCGACTTCGATCTCGATGCCGCGTCCCCGGCCGATGGCATTCTCCGCAAGGCGTGCACGGACGTGATCCGTGCGATGCGTCGGGCGGTCGGCGGCCTCAACTTTGGCTCCATCCACGCCTTCTGCGGCGACAACTTCTTCGACGATCTGCTCCGGCACAAGGAGGTGCGCGACACCTATAAGGGCTGGTCGGACGCCGTGATCCTTCGCGACAGCTATGTCGGTCGGAACCGCGGCTCGAACCCGATCTTCGAGTTCGGCGGCATCCTGTGGGAGAACTACGGCGCCATCGAGCAGTCCGGCGACGGCGCTCTGATGGGCATCCACACCGACAAGGTGCAGTTCATCCCCCTCGGGCTGGACGGCCTGTTCCGTCGCTACCTCGCGCCGGCTGACTACGAGGAGACCGTCAACACGCTCGGCCTGGAGCAGTATGCCCGGCAGTGGCCGATGCAGAACGGCAAGGGCCGCCACGGCGAAGTGCAGCGCAACGTCCTGCATATCTGCACGCGCCCGAACGTCCTCCTCCGCGGCCGCCGGACCTAATCGGGTCCGGACGGCGTGACCGAAAGAAACCCCGATGCCCTCCGCTTTCGACCGAATTGATGCTCGCCTCCAAGCGACCATGGACCGGAAGTTCAGCGAGGGCATACGGGTGCTCCCCCAGGCGGGGGACCGGAATTATGGCGGGGGCGCTGACCCCGCACGGGCACCGGCGGAGTTGCGCGCGACCGTCTCGCGCGCGCCGCGCCCCGGCGCCATCGACTTCGCAAATACCGGCCGGCGCGCTTCGCAAATCGCGGTCGGGCCTTCCGAGGCGTGGGTGAGCCGGTCGGCCTATCAGGGGCTCGGCTACCGCCTTCGGGCCGGCGACATCATCGAATTGACCGACCGCGGAGATCCTGCGCCGCAGGGGACGATTTCGGTCGTCCAGGACGGCGACCATCGCGACGTCCATATCCTGTTCACCGCCGGAGCCGTCGCAGGGTCGCCCGCCCTGGCCGAGGACGCTGAAGGAGCCGACGAGTGAGCATCATTGCCACGGCCCTGCGCATGTCGGCTGTTCGCGCCCTGGCGGCGGAAGGTGTGACGATTGCGGGCGCGCGCGTCTACGACAGCGCGATCATCCCCATCGACGAGTTGATCAGCCAGACGCCGCTACCCTTCATCGTGATCTCAACGGAGGGCGAAGACGCAACCCCCGGCGGGCGCGATCTCAACAACGGGGCGCGCGAAGTCGAACTTGTCGTCGAATATGCGATGTCCACGACCGTGCCGCTCCCGGACGGCGACGGCGTTGAGGTCGTGGTGCGCAACACCGATGCCGCCCTTGAGCTATCGCTCGGCATCCTTTCACGGCAGATCAACGCCTGCCTTTTCGGGCGTGGTGGCGGCGCCTGGGGCGATGCCTTTCGCGCTCTTTGCGGGGCCATAAAGGAGGTCGTCTCCCGGCGCGGTGTGCAGTCGAAAGAGGGGGCAAAGTTTGCTGCAAGGCAAACGATCTACACCCTCCGAGCGTTTGCCGAGCCACCGTTCGGCGGGCCCGTCGAAGATGAGACGGCCCTCGCCGCTTTCCTCGCCGCGGCCGAGGCCGACGAAGGCACCGCCGCTCTAGCCGGCATCCTGCGCCGCGCCATTGAGGGGGCGCCGGTCGGCTGGCCGGAGGTCTATGACGTGGCCGGCATGATTGCCGGATACACCGAGGACGAGGGGCGCCGGATCGGTATCACCCCGCTCGCGGACGGCGAAGTCGCGGCGCTGAGCGAGGCGACGATCGTTCCCGATGGCTGGGTTGCCGATGAGGGTACCGTCACGGCGCAATTGCCGGAGGAGCCGGACCCGTGAGCCATGAACTGATCGAGTTGCACAATCGGGTCTCCCGACTGGAGCAGCGGGCGGCCAGCATGGTCAAGCACGGCCGGGTTGCCGAGGTTAATGCCGCCGAGGGCTGGGTCCGCCTCGATCTCGGGGACGGGGACGCCGGCCGGCTGCTCTCCCCGAAAATCCCCTACGCGCAGTTTGCCGGCGCCTTGAAGGTCCACACCCCGCCGAGCGAAGGCCAGCAGATGACGTGGCTGGCCCCTGGCGGGGATAGCCGGCAGTCCTTCGCCCTGCCCCTCACGTGGTCGGAGCGGAACGAGAGCCCGAGCGAAAAGCAGGACGAGAACGTCATCACCTATGGGGACGTTCGGATCACGCTCGATGAAGCGTCCGTGCTGATTGAGGTCGGCGGCTTCCGCCTTCGCGTCAGCGCCGAGGGCCTCGCCATGCAAGGCGGCGGCGTCGGCCACAACGGGCGCGACATCGGCGCCACCCACCGGCATCCGGACGTCATGCCTGGGCCGGCCGAAACCGGCCTGCCCGTCGCCAGCGGGCCGACCCCCTAAATCCGAAAGGACGGATTATGACCAAGACCCTCGAAGGGCTCCTCCGGGAGCGCCTCGCGGACAGCCGTGCCATGACGGCCGTTCTCGACATCAATGCCGACCGCATCTTCCTGCGCTTCGGGCATATCGGCCCGCTGCTCGGGATTACGCTCATGATCCGCGGCAACGAGGCGGTGCCGGTCACCCCCGAAGCCCTCAAGGCGGCGTGGGAGGAGGAGGATGCGGGCAAGCGCTCGCGCACGCCCCTCGATCCTGCCAAGCCGCTGGCGGCGGTCTTTGAAGGTGGCAAGCTCTACGCCTGCGAAGGCGGGCCCGAGATCGACCTGCCGGAGAACTTCTTCGAGTACGTCGCCACCGAACTCCTCGCGTCCGACGATGAGGATGAGGACGGCGAGAAGGAGCCGGACAGCCCGGCGGGCGACGGCGATAGCGCCGGTGGGGGCGACGGCGCCGACGACGGGCCGAAGGCGATCAACCCGGACGCGCACCTCAAGGCCGAGCTGATCGAGATCGCGAAGGCTGAGGGCCTGGAGATCGACGCCAACGCGACCAAGGCGGCGATTGCCGAGGCCATCAACGCCAAGCGCGCCGCGCCCCCTGCCGGCGCGGCCTAAAGAGAACCCGTAGCGGGGAAGGCCAGCCCGAATGTATGACCCCAGCATCGACCTCGACGCCGGTACCGGGGGGAATATCCAGGGCTGGCCTCACGTCTTGCAGTGCATCGAGGACTTCTTCACGACCCGCTTTGGCGAGCGCGTGATGCGCGAGTGGTACGGCACCATCGTGCCGGCCTTCCTCGGGGAGCAACTCAACGAGCAGACGGTGACGCGCTTCTTCCTCGCAATGGCGGCGGCCATCGAGCAGTGGGAGCCCCGCTATCTCATCGTTCTGATCCGCCCCGAAAGCGTCGGCCGCGACGGCCGGCTCCGCGTCCATCTTGAAGGGCAATACCGCCCACGCGCGCTCCTGGGCGATCTCACGCCGGAGGGGGCGCGGCGCATCACGATCTCGGGCGGGACCGGGGCGCAGATCGAGGTAACGGCATGACGACCGACCCCTTCCTGATGGGCCTGCCGGACCCGCAAGTCATTGAGGAGTTGTCCTTCGAGGCAATCTTCGATGACATGAAAACGGACCTGATCGGTCGATTTCCCGACATCGCACCAATCCTCGCGCTCGAAAGCAGCGCTGCGGTCAAGGTGATGCAGGTCGCCGCCTATCGCGAGTTGCTCCTTCGGGCACGCACGAACGACGCGGCTCGGGCGAACCTCCTCGCCTATGCCAGCGGCGCCGACCTCGATCATGTCGGGGCGAACGCCTCGCCGCCGGTCGCGCGCATGCTTGACGAGAGCGACGAGCGCTTCCGCTCCCGCATCCTGCTCACGGTCCGGGCGCGCAACGTCGGCTCGGCGGAGCGCTACAAGCTGATCGCGCTCAATACGAGCACGCTCGTGCGGGACGCCATCGCTTACCGGGAGGGGCGAAATCCGACCGTCAAGGTCGCGATCCTCTCCACGGAAACGGACGGGGTTGCCCCGCCCTCGCTGCTCACCGCCATCGCCGCCGAGTTCGCGAAGAACGACAATCGAATGGTCAACGGCATCGTCGAAGTCCGGTCGGCCGTGACCTCCGTTGCCAACATCGCCGCCACGCTGATGCTGACGCCGGGACAGCCGGCATCCCTCCTCATCAATGCCGAGGCCGCCTTGCGGGCGGCCTGGCAGGCGGAGGGCGGGCTTGGGCGCGACCTGACGCGCGACTGGATACGCGCCCGGCTGATGCTGCCGGGGGTCTATTCGGTGGCGATCAGCGCCCCCGCGCAGGACGTGGTGAAGCCGCCCTTCGAGGCGGTCAGCATTGGCACGGTCTCCTTGACCGTCGCCGGGGAGAACGTCTGAGGCCATGACCGTGCAATCGCTCCTCCCGCCGAACGGCAAACCGTTCCTGCGCGCCTTCGAGCAGGCGATTGCACCCGAACCGAAGCTGATCCCCAGCATCGACCTGATCCCCGACATCAAGGGGCGGGAGCTTCCCGGCTGGCTCAAGTTTCTGCTCTACGAATACGGGCTGATCGAACTCACGCCCTATGTCACCAACGACTATGTGCTGCTCAACGACGGGCGCATTTGGCAGATCGAGCGCGACACGTGGGCGGCGGTCAACCGCGGCCTCGGTTGGGTTTCCGCCCCGGGCGTGATCGCTGAGGCCCCCTCGCGTAGGGCGTGGTGGAACAGCTTCCAGCTATACCTGGCCAGCCTGCCGCCGGCCGACGTGCCCAACCTTGAGCGCATCGACCGGGTGACGGAGCTTGCCAAGCCCTTTCGGTCGGACTTCCGGCGCGGCGTCCAGGGCTACGATGCCCCGGCGCTTGAGACGGACAGCACGAAGCTCGACGGTAGCCTGCTCGACCGCGAAAGCGGCGTGCGCCTTCGGGCCGGCGGGCCGCTGTGGTCCTTTGGCCGGGTGCACGAGTATGAGCACAAGCTCACCCGCCCCGAGGGCGAGGCGCTCGGCATTTGGGAGCCGGCGATCAGCGCTGCAGCCTTTCTGGTCAACTTCCTCACCGGCGAGGCCGTAATCGGGGACGACGAGAGCGCAACCATTGAGGACGCCACCGACTTTGCCCGGACCAGCGGCAAGTTCGCCCAGGCGCTCGACGGCACATGGGTCGCCTTTGGGGAGGGCGAGCGGGCGATCACGGATCGTGGGCTCTCGCTGGAGCCCGAAGCCACTCGGCTTTCGCAATTCTGGCTGGATGAAAACCCCGTCGATGACGATCTCGCGGCCGATGTCCTTCTCACCGGCTTGCCGGACGCCCTTGGCGGAAACACCGCCTTTCGCGTGCAATTTAGCGATGCCGGCTGGCTCCTCTACGTGCCAGCGGACGGCATCGAGCCCGCAACGACCTACGGGGTCTCATTCTTCGCGAAGCTGATCTCCGCAAGCGGCCTGCCGCCGGGCGGCTTCTTCGGGGATCTGGCTCTCGGGGCGTGGGTGCGGATCGAGGGAACGGTGACGACGCCGGCCCTGCTGGATGGGCAATGGCTGGACATTTCGCTCCTGATGCCCGGCGCCACGGTTGTGGTCGATCTCTGCGGCTTTCAGGTCGAAGCGGATCGCGTGACCTCGCCCATCGCCGGGAACGAGATCACCGCAGTCCGGGCGGCGGACGAACTGACGATCAGTCTCCCGGGTGAGGATCAGTTCAATCTGACGATCACCTTCGACGATGGCGCCGCGCAGCCGCTGCTTTCGGTCGTGGGCGATACCCCGCTCGATCCGAGCGCCCTGATCCGCGAATACGTTCGCGAGATTGGAAGCCTTCGCGTCGGCACTTGGGAAAGCATGGCGTTCCCCTGGGAGGACGCAGACTTCCCATGGAACGGCGATGCCGTATCGGCGCGGGCCCGCTCTCTTGCGGCGTGGTTTGAGGCCAACCCCGAAGCGCACTTCCGCCTCAAGGCGGCCGGCGGGGCGGTAATCGGCTATCGCCGCGTCCGCGTGGTCCGGCAGTCGCAGGCCCGGTTCAACGGCCCGCTTCGGCATGGCGCCGCGCGCTTCGCGGCCAGTGACGAGGGCACGGTCGTCTACATCGACGCCATGACTGACGCGGGCAACGGACAGCCGCAGGCTGTCGCCAGCGTCGATCTCCTTCTCGGCGGCACCCCTGCTCCCGGCATTCCACCGGGTCGGCTTTGGCTGGCGCCCGGGGAGCTTTCCGGCGGGACCGCAATCGCGCCGAAATTCCTGTCAATCCCGCTTCGCGCGACGGTGCGCGAGCGGATCAAGGTCTTGCTGAGGTTCTGATGGCTTTCGAGCACCCGAGCGGCATCCCCGGTACGTTCGACCGAGCGCAGGAGAAGCCCGAGTGGCAGAGCCTCGTCTTTGGCGGCGAGGGCGAGCGTTTCGTCCAGGCGGCCGAACTCAACGAGGCGCAGACGGTGATCCGCGGGCGGCATCGCCGCGTCGGGCGACTTATCGCCAAGGACGGTGATCGGGTCGATGGCGCTGCGGCGATTGTCGATGTGGACGCCGGACAGGTCATTCTCACCCCGGGTCGGCTCTACGTCCGAGGCGACGTCCTGCCGGTCGCGCAGGCGGTCCTTTCTGACGTGCCGATGGCCGGCAGCGTTGAAATCGGCGTGCGCCTCCTGACGGAGTGGATAGACCACGAGGACGATCCGACCCTTGTAGGCCTCGTCGATGGCTCGCTCGCGCAGGGCGAGCCCGGCGCGGCTCGCGAGCGCGTCTCGCTGTCGTGGGCGCTGATCGACGATGGCGGCGCCGGGGAGTTCGTCCCCGTCTATCTGATGGTGGACGGGACGATCATCGACCAGACGCCGCCCCCTTCCCTCGATGGCATCAATCAGGCCATTGCGATTTACGACCGCGGCGCCCACGGCAGCTATGTCGTTTCGGGATGCCGCGTCACCGCCCTCGGCAAGATCGGCGCCAGCCAGGCGTTCTCCATTGAGGAGGGCGAGGCCAACATCAACGGCTTCAAGCGGACCCGATATGAAGCCCTCCGGCACTTGCAGGAGGAAGACTTCGACATCGAGGAAGTGGCCGGCGAGGTGAAGACCTGGCCGGCTGGCGCCGGGGCGCAGACCTTCACGGTCAATCTGCCGCCCATCGCGGCCGTCAATTCTGTGCTCGTCACGAAGGAAGTGACGGACACTATCACGCGCGGCGGCACGGCCGGCGGATCGGACGCCCTCGGCAACAACTCGGTGACGCAGATCATCGAGGTCAAGCAGGGCGGCACGACCTACACCGTGACCACGGACTATGTGCGGACCGGCGATGCCATCGACTGGAGCCCGGGCGGCGCGGAGCCGGCGACGGGATCGAGCTATACGGTCAAATACCGTTACCTCGCGCTGGTTACGCCGACCTCGTTCACCGACACGACGATCACCCTCCCTGCCGGTGGCGTGGAAGGCACGAACGTCATCATCGGCTACGACTGGAAGCTCCCGCGCATCGACGTGCTCTGCCTCAATGAGACGGGGCGCGTGGCCTATGTGAAAGGGATCTCCGCGCGGCGCAATCCGCTCCCGCCGGCCGTGCCCCCGAGCCTTCTGCCCTTGGCGGAAATCGCCAACAATTGGTCGGCAAAGCCGGCCGTGGTGAACTCGGGTATCCGCTCCGTCCCCTACGCGGAGCTTTGGCGCTTCCTCGGGCGGATCATCGACCATGAGCGACTGATCCAATTGGAGCGGATCAAGAGCGGCATCGACGCCCGCGAGCCGGTGGCAAAGAAGGGTCTTTTTGTCGATCCCTTCACCAGCGACTTCTATCGCGACGAGGGGGTGGTCCAGACGGCCAGCGTGGGCGATGGCGTCCTTGAGTTGGCGATCACGCCTACCTTCTTCTTCGGCACGCTCACCGAGCCGGTGATGCTGAATTACACCGAAGAAGTGATCATCGAGCAGGACCTGAAAACGGGCTGCATGAAGGTCAATCCCTACCAGAACTTCAATCCGATGCCGGCCGGGCTCAAGATCAGCCCGGCCGCGGATTATTGGGAGGTGGCCCAGACGCAGTGGGCGAGCCCGGCGACGGTCGAGTTCAACCGCGGCATCCGGCGAGACAACGGCCCGCTCGTCGTCTCAAGCGAGGCAACGCAGGTCGTCGATCAGCGGCAGCAGCAGGCGACCTTCCTTCGGCAGATCGCAGTCGCTTTCGTCATCGAAGGGATGGGCGTGGGGGAAATCCTCGATACCCTGACCTTCGACGGGATCGACGTGAAGCCCGAAGGGGAGCAGACGGCAGATGCCAACGGGGAAATCACCGGCTCCTTCGTGATCCCGTCCAATATTCCCGCGGGCTCGAAGATCATCGAGGCAACGGGGCAAGGCGGGAGCCGCGCCTCGGCGACTTTTGTCGGGCAAGGCGTCATCACGACGACGGTCCTGCGGCGCGTCACGACCATCGAGCGGTGGGAGCGACCGCGTGTCGTCCAGGAGCGGACGGTCAGCGGGGTTGATCCTCTGGCGCAGACCTTCACCCCTCCGGAAGCGCGGCAACTGGTAGGGATCGACTTCCATATCTGCGCTGTCGGCGAGCAGACCAACGCGTTGCTCGTGCATCAGGTGAGCGTTGAGGTGGGCATTCCAACGCAGGACGTCGTTGCCGAGGTTTTCGTCTCCATGGTGGGGGCGGAGACGGGATGGAAGTCGGCCCGATACAACCTCCCCGTGCTGACCCGGCCCGACCGGGAAAGCGCGGTCGTCATCAAGACGGATGATGCGGATCACTCGCTTTCGATTGCGACCGTGGGAGATTTCGATGCGGATCGGCAGAGCTTTGTGGCGGCGCAGCCGTACACGACGGGCGTCCTGCTTTCCTCCTCGAATGCCAGCACTTGGACGCCGCATCAGAACGACGACCTAACCTTCCGTTTGGTCGCGGCCAAGTTCGGCCCGCTCACCAAGACGGTCTCGCTCGGATCATTCGATCTCGTACATTGCAGCGATCTTCAGGTGCGGGCGGACGTCGAACTGCCCTCGCCAGACTGCTCCGTGGTCTTCGAGATCGTTCGCGCCGACAATTCGGTCATCAGGCTCCTGCCCTATCAGGTGCTCCAATTGACCGAGTATGTGACGGAGACGGTCCAGCTTCGCGCCATCCTCTCGGGGACCGAGAAGCTGTCGCCCGTCCTGTTCCCGCCGGTTGTCCTCGTCGCAGGCGAGATCGCGGGCTCGGGGACATACGTCACGCGGGCCTTCAAGCTCGGATCGGCGGTCAAGCTGACCAGCTATATCAAGGCCAACCTGCCGTCCGGCTCGACGCTGGCGATGGAATACGACCAGGCCGATGGGGATTGGCAGACGCTGCCTTTCATCGCCAACGAACTCCTGTCGGACCCTCGCTGGATCGAGAAGAAGTACGAACAGACCGGCATCACTGCCACCGAGGGTCGTATCCGGATCACCATCACGGGCGGGCCTGCGGCTCGCCCGCTGCTTGGTGACTTCGGCGCGGCCGTCATGTGATCTTGGGGAGCCCGTGAATGGCAAATACCACGCATATGGGCTACCCCAAGCCGGTGGCGAGCAACAACATCTCGGATGACGTGGTGCTGTTGCAGCAGGCTCTGGACATGGTGGATGGCGACGTTCACGCGTTGCTAACGGCCCTGTCCGGCAAGGCGGCATCGACGCATGCCCACGCGATCAGCGATGTGACTGGGCTGGTTTCGGCGCTCGCGGGGAAGGCCGCGACTAACCACAACCACACCATCGCCAACTTGGAGGGGGTCTCGGGATTGGCCGAGGCCCCCCCTCATTATGTCCTCTACAAGACGCCTTCCGCGTGGGTGCCAGGCGCCCCCGCAGCGGTGCTCGTATCGTCGATGAGCCTCGTGGCCGGTGACATGCTGGTTGTCACCGGCGCCGGCCTCGTGCGCCTGCCGAAAGGCACGGACGGGCAAGTCCTCAAGATGGTCGGTGGCGCTCCCGCCTGGGCCAATCCGTAAACGCACACTTCCCACAGGAGACACCAATGTCCGACCCGACTTTCGGGATTGCGATCACGCGGCTGGACAATGAGCCGAAGCCGGCGGTCCGTGCCGATATGGCCGTCATCGGCCTTGTCGGCACCGCGCCTGGCGCTGTCGCAGACCTCTATCCTATCAACGATCCCGTCCTGATCTTCTCGGACGACCCGGCCGCCATTGCGGCGCTCGGAAACACCGGGACGCTGCCGGCGCAGATCGCGCTCATCAATGCGCAGCTTGGTGATTTCCAGCGCTCGGCGCGGGTCGTGATCTCTCGGGTAGTCCAGGGCGAGACCGAGGACGCCACGATGGTGAACCTCGTTGGCAACGCGGCGACGAAGACCGGCATCCACGCCCTCCGCTCCGCCGGACCGAAGTTGGGCGTTGTGCCTCGCCTGCTTGGCGTCCCGGGCTTCACGCATCAGCAGAAGACGGGCGTTGCCTCCGTGATCATCGGCAATGGCGGCGCCGATTATGCTATCGGGGACGCGATCACCGGCACTGGCGGTGGCGGCACTGGCTTTGCCGCCACGGTCACGGCCGTGGATGAAAGCGGGGCGATCACTCAGATCACCATCTCGAATGGTGGCGCCGCGTATACCAGCGCCCCGACGCTCGCGGTGGCTTCCGATGAGGGCGATGGAGCGACCCTCACCGCCGTCGTGGACAAGCTGGCCAACCCTGTGTGCGCTGCGCTGCCCGCTCTTTGCTCGGCGCTGATCGCGCATGCCATCGTGACTGGCCCGCACAGCACTCTCGGGGCCTTCACCGATTGGCGCGAGACGATCCAGAGCGACCGCCTGATCCCCGTCGAAACCTGGGTCAAGGTGGGCGTCGATGCCACCGTGACCGATAGCGTCGGCACAGTCCTTGGCATCGGCGTGCGTCGGGATCACGAGAAGAACGGCCGCCCCTTCCATTCCTGGGCCAATCAGCCTGTGCAGGGTGTCGTCGGGCCGAACCGCAACATCGACTTCTCGCTCACCGATGGCGCTACCGAGGGGCAGACGATCCTGTCGCAGAATGGCGGCGTGATCCTGCGCGGCGAGGCGGGTGTCGAGACGGCCATTGCTTCCGGCGGCTTCGTCTTTGTGGGCACCGACACCGCGGCGGAAGATGACCTCTGGCGCTTCTACAACGTCACGCGCGGGCGGGACTATATCCACCTGCTTTTCCTGCGAACGCTTCGCTTCTACCTCGGCCGCTACAACATCAACGGCCAGACCATCGAGGCGATCCGGAACACGATGATCAGCGCCCTCCGGGATCTCCAGGCCGAAGGCGACATCCTCGGCTACAAGGTCTTCTTCGAGCGCGATCAGAACAGCCCGGAAAATCTCCGGCAGGGGCGTTTCGTGATCAACTTCGCGGCCGAAGAAGCGCCGGTCCTCCGCTATCTCGGCGTGCGCTCCTCGCGCTATCGCCCGGCGCTCGACACGCTGCTCGACAACCTCATCGCGCAGTTGGACATCGCGGCCTAATCAGCCGCGGTGCATCCGCCTTCGCCCTCGCAACTGACCCATTGAGAAAGGCCGCCAACCATGAGCGGAACTGTCTACCTGATGGAGGCGGTCAACCTCTTCTGCGGTGACGCCGACCCCACCAAGTCCAAGCACCTGACGATTGCCGAGCTCAAGCTGCCTGATCTCGTCGGCATCTATGCCGACCATCACGCGGGCGGCGGCCTCGTCGCCACCGAGTTCGAAGTTGGCGTCGAGAAGCTGGAGCCGACCTTCAAGCTGAACGGCTTCGATCCGGACCTCTTGACGGAGTTCGGCCTTGGCTCCCGCGTCCGCAACAAGTTCACCGCCTACGGCGTGATCCGCGATCAGCGGTCGGGCCGGGCTATCGAGAGCAAGGCGATCATTGAGGCGCGGCTCGGCCGCGTTGCCCCGGACGCTTTCCAGCGCGGCGAGATGCAGGGGCATGAATACGCCATGAACTCTGTCGTCCACTACGAACTGTGGTTCGACGGCGCCGAGAAGATTTACTGGGACTTCTTCTCGAATGAGTGGCGCGTCGGCGGCGCGGATCAGAACGCCGACATCAACCGCATCCTCCGCGTCCCCAGCATCGCCTGATGCTTCCCCCCTGGGCTTACCCAGCCCGGGGGCTCTCATTCTTTCCCGCCAAGGACACCCGCCCCATGAACGATGAAATTCAGAAGGCCCCGCCGGGCCCGCCAGATGCGCCGCCTGCGCCGGGAGGCACCTCGGCGGCTATTCCCTCGTCCGCGCCTTCTTCCGGCTCTCCGCGCAACCTCCGGGCAAACTGGCCTTGCGTATCCGTAAGGCTCAAGTATCCGCTGCCCGATGGTTCGGGCGGCGAGATTGCCGAGATCAGGATCGACGAGCCGGACCTTGAGACCCTTGAGGCCGTAATGGACGCCATGGAGGCGGTCGGAGTGAAGGACGACGCCCAAGGGCTCACCATCCGGCAGCTTCGGCCGATGATCGCCGCGCTTACCGGCCTGCCGGACGAAAGCCTCAAGCGGCTGCACTACAAGGACGTGATGGCGCTCTCGGAGGCCATCGCCCCTTTGCTCGAAGGGCTTACGACCTAAGCCCACCCCTCCTGATCAGCGTTGTGAGGCTGGCGCGGGACCGGGGCGACGAAATGACGGCAGAGATTGCGCATGTGCTTAGCACGCCGATCCCTGCCGTCCGCAAACTCCCGATCCTGCTTTTCGTCCGCATGCACGCGCAAGCGCGGCGGATCATCCGCGCCACCCGAGGTTAAAGAATGGCCGCCGCAACGCTGACTTCCTCGCTGATCGTCAAGCTGCTCGATCAGGTCAGCGAGCCGGCGCGCAAGGTCGGAAATGCGCTCCGTGGGCTCGACCGCCAGGCGAAGGCCGGCTTCGGCGAGCGGCTCGGCGCCGCCATCGAGCGGAACAACGCGGCGCTCGACACTGCCCGCATGCGGCTCCTCGATGCCGGCGCCGGCTTCTATCTCCTGAAGCGGACGCTCGGCGGGCCCATTGCTGCGGCGGGCGACTTCGAGACGGCGATGAACCAGGTCTCGGCGGTCTCCGGCGCAACGGCCGAGGAGTTCGCGGCGCTCCGGACGCAGGCCAAGGAGCTTGGCCGGACGACGCAGTTCACCGCCTCACAGGCGGCCGATGCGATGGGCTTCCTCGCGATGGCCGGTTTCAAGGCCGACCAGATCATCGGCGCCATGCCCGGCACGCTACAGCTTGCCTCGTCGGCGCAATTGGACCTCGGCCGCGCGGCCGACATCGTGTCCAATATCCTGACCGGTTACGGCAAGGACGTGGAAGAACTCGCCCACGTCAACGACGTGCTGGTGAAGGCATTCACGAGCGCGAACACGGACCTGTCGCAGCTTGGCGAGGCGATGAAATACGCCGGCCCGGTGGCGAGCGCGGCCGGTGTCGATTTCGAGACCGCTGCGGCGGCGCTCTCGCTCATGGGTAACGCCGGCATTCAGGCCTCCATGGCGGGCACGTCCCTTCGCGGCGCGATCAGCCGCATGCTGTCCCCGACCAAGCAGGTTCAGCAGCAGATGCAAAAGTACAACCTCACGTTCACGGACACGAACGGGCGGCTGCTTGAGCTTGAGGAGATCATCCGGCAGCTAGAGCCGCATGCCGACGATGCCGGCATGTTCATGCAGTTGTTCGGGCAGCGGGCAGGCCCGGCAATGGCCGCCCTTGTCTCGCAGGGCGGCGACGCACTTCGCGAGCTCGATGAGCAGCTTCGGAACAGCGCGGGCTCTGCGCAGAAGATCGCTGACGTGCAGATGGCCGGCTTCAACGGCAAGATGAAGGAGTTGGCCTCGGCGGCCGAGGGCGCGCAGATCGCCCTGGGCGATGCCCTCCTCCCGATCCTCAATCAGATCACCGAGGGCATGACGAAGCTGCTCGGTCCGATCACCGCCTTCATCGAGAAGAACCCGGCCTTCGTCGCGGCGATCACCGGCGCGACGGCGGCGCTGATCGGCTTCAAAGTCGCCACGGCCGGCCTGACATTCATCGGCCTGCTCGGCAAGGGCGGCGCCCTGTCGCTGCTCGCTTTGGGCTTCAATACGGTCGGCAAGGCCGCCATTGCCGCAAGGGAAGCGGTGGCGTTGCAGACGGCGCTCGCGGCCATGAGCGGCGCGAAGTATGGCGGCTTCGCCAAGCTGGTAACGGGCCTCAAAGGAATGGCGATGGCGGCGCCCGGAATGGGCGCCATGGCCTCGGCCTTCGGCGCGGTGGCCGGCGCGCTGTCGGCGCCGGTCCTCGCCGCGATTGCGGCGGTGGCGGCCGCCGGGCTGCTGATCTGGAAGTATTGGGACCGCCTGTCCTCGATCTTCGCGGGCGTGGCCGAGGCCCTTGGTGAAGTCCTCGGGCCCGCCATCGAGCCGTTGCGCCCCGTCCTTGAGTGGATGGGCGGGATCGGCAAGGAGATCGGCGCTGGCTTCCAGGCGGCGTGGGACGCAGTGGCCGGCTTCTTCGGCGCGCTTTTCAGCCAGGAGACCCTGACTGACGAGCAGAAGGCCGAGATGAAGCAGGCCGGCTACGACGCCATCATGTCGATGCTCGACGGTATGAAGGCGATGTTCGCGGACATGCTGGCTTGGTTCGCGTCGTGGCCGGGGCAAATCCTGGCCGCCATTGGCAGCATCGATGTTGGCGCGTTGTTCAAATGGCCGTCCATGCCCTCGTGGATGGGCGGCGGCGGCGGATCGGGTCCGGCGGCAAATCAGAACGACATTGGGCCGGGCGCTTCCGCGTCCGACCTTAAGTCCTTCACGTCCGGGCAGCGGGCAGGCGGCGGCCCCGTGTGGGCCGGCTCCACCTATCGGATCAATGAGCGGGGCGAGGAGTTCTTCACCCCCGGCCGATCCGGCACCATCACGCCGGCCGACAAGATCGGCGGAGGCGGGATCACCATCGGGGACATCATCGTCCACGCGGCCGGCGGCGATCCGCGCGAGACCGGCAAGGCCGTTCGGCAGGCGATCCGCGATGAACTGCGCAGCCTTCTCCGGCGCGGGTATTTCGATACGGAGGCTCGAGCCTGATGCTTTACCAGCTTGGGGCGCTGTCCATTCAGGTCGCGCCCTTCAACGTGCACGACGTGAGCGAGACCGGCGACACCGAATATGCGGTGAAGCCGGTCGTCGGCCGCGAGCCGCCGCTTGAGTTCGTCGGGGAAGGCGGCAACGAGATGAGCCTCTCGGGTCGCCTTTTCCCTCACGAGTTCGGCGGCCTTTCCGAACTCGATGTCCTTCACCAGATGCGGTCCAGCGGGAAGCCGCAATATCTGATGCGCGGCGATGGCCGGCCGCTGGGGTGGTTCGCCATCCTTACCGTCGATGCGAAGTCGAACTTCCTCGACCGGAAGGGTGTCGGACGGCGAGTTGATGTCTCGATCAGCCTGCGGCGGGCGCAGACCCCCTCCGCGCAATCCTTCTTCTCGCTGATGGCGGGGCTCCTGCGATGACCGAGGTCCGACTACTGGAACCCGTCCGGGCGATCCCGCTCGACAAGGCGACGTTTCACGCCCGGAAACAGCCCGGGAGCTTCTTTGTAGGGGAGCCGACAGACGAGGCCGAGTTCCTGTTCTGGTATCGCTGCCCGTGTGGCTGCAACGCCGTATCTGCACTGCTCGTGGGCGAGAACTTCAAGCCCGAAGACAGCCCCTCGTGGGAATGGAACGGATCGCTGGCCGCCGCGACCTTGATGCCGAGCGTTTGGCATCGCGGGCACTGGCACGGCTGGTTGCGCAACGGCAGGTGGGTGCAATCGTGACCGAGACCATCGAGACGATCACCGTCCAGGGCGAGGCGATCACCGCCGCGCTGCTCGTCTGGCGCCGCTTCAAGCGCCCTATGCCGGGGCTCGTCGAGCGCCTCTACGAGATCAATCCGCGGCTCGCTTTGATCGGCCCCTTCCTCCCGGTCGGGACCGTGATCCGCCTGCCTATCCCGACACCGCGCCCTGAGAGGGACGTGACACCCATCCGCCTGTGGAGTTGAGGGCTGAATGAAACAAGCCGCCTTCTCGGTCATCGTCGGGGGGCAGGACATCACCCTCAATCTGTCCCCGGTCCTGATTTCGCTCAGCGTCGGCGACAGGACGGGCAGTTCGAGCGACACGGCAAGCATCGAGATCGACGACACAGACGGGCGCGTCGTAATGCCCCGTCCGGGAGCCGCGGTTGCGATTTATCTCGGATGGGTGGGGGAAGGCATTGGCCTCGTCTTTCAGGGGACGGTGGACGAGATCAGGGCAAGCGGCTCTCGCAGCGGTCGCACGCTCTCGATCAGCGCAAGCGGGATGAAAACCCGAGAGAAGGCCAAGCAGGGGCAGCGCCGGCACTTCGACGACACGACCATCGGGGATGCGCTCAAGACGACGGGCGAGGCGGCCGGCCTTTCTGTTAGCGTTGATCCGGCGCTCGCGTCCCTTCGGCGCCCGTATATCGCCCTCGATGACGAGAGCTTCGTCGCCTTCGGCCAGCGGATCGCGAAGGAGATCGGCGGCACCTTCAAGATCGTCGGCACCAAGGCAATCCTCGCCAGGCGAAATGGCGGCCAGGCGCCCGGTGGCGGCGACCTGCCTACGATCACTGCGGCGTGGGGGAGCAACCTGCACGACTACGACATCAGCCCGATACTCGGCCGCCCCGTCGAAAAGGAAGCCCTCGCGCGCTGGTACGACATGCGCAAGGCGGACTGGCTCAAGACGACGGCAGAGACGGAAACCGAGGGCGGGATCACCATCAAGCCGGCGCGCTTCGCGGAGCCGGACGAGGATCGGGCCGGCGAGCAGACGAAGGCGGATGCCGCCGAAAGCGACCGCCGGAGCGGCGAGGGCAGCGTCACCATCGAGGGCAACATCGCGGCCCAGCCGGAAGGGACTTGCATCGTTGCCGGATGCCGGCCGGGCGTCGATGGCGTCTACCGGATCGAGGCCGTCGATCACGAGTATTCGCGCGGCGGGTTCACGACCCGCCTCGAATTGCGCCAGCCCAAGGGGGCGGCGGGCAAAGACAGCCGTTAAGGGGTTGCTGACATGACTTTTGGCTTCGGCGTTGGCATCCAGCGCCTCGGGAGCGTGGGGGTCGCGACCCTCGCGGAACTCAACGCGATCAGCCCGACCGCCGGCACGCGCCCCACGGGTCTCGTTTATGGCGATGCCACGCCAGTGAACAACGGCGTCTATACGTGGACGGGCTCCGCCTGGGTCCGCCAGCGCGGCCTACCCGACAGCACGATCGCCTTCGAGGACGTCGGCGGCACCGCGAACGCGATCACGGCCACGCCTCGGCCGGGCATCGATCCGGCGCAGGTCGTGGCGGCAATCCTCATCCCGGCGGCGAACAACACGGGGGCGGTCACACTTAATGGGCAGGCGGTGACCGACCGAGGCGGGAACGCCCTTGAGGCGGGCATGCTTGCGGCAGGCACAGCCACGTTGCTTTTCAGGGACGGCTCCGCCTGGCGGCTGATGACCGGCAATCTCGGGGAGATCTCCGATGTGTCCGGCCTGCAAGCCGCCCTCGATGCCTTGCAGGCGTCGATTGACGGGAAAGCGAATGCCACGCACGGCCACGCGATTGGCGACACGAGCGGCCTACAAGCCGCACTCGACGCCAAGGCCTCGCTTGCCTCCCCGACCTTCACCGGCAATCCGACCGCGCCGACGCAGACGGCGGGCAACAACACCACGCGGATCGCCACGACCGCCTTCGTGAAGAACGCCATCGACGTGGTCCTCGGCGGAGTGGATGCCGCCTTCGACACGCTGGCGGAACTTGCGGCCGGGCTCGCGACCAAGCTCACGGCGTCAAACAACCTCGCGGACGTTGCCAACCCGGCGACCGCCCGGATCAATCTCGGGCTGCCGATCATGACCGCGGCCGAGTACCGCGCGAACACTGTCGGCAAGGTCGTGACCACAGATCAGGCCTGGGCGGCAGGGACGCCAGTTAATATCGGCGCGAGCCTGTCGGGCGATCTCACACTTGACCTCGGGGCGTTTATTCATGCTCGCGGCACCGCCACCGGCAACATCGTCCTGAAAGCCGTGAGCAACCCAAAGAGCCAATCCGGCACGCTGCGCATCACCGCTTCGGGTGCGAACCGCACGGTTGGCTTCGATACGGCAGCATTCGCCACCCCCAACAACAAAGCGCTGCGCGCGATCAGCGCCGGGACCACTATGCTCTACAGCTACTTCTACGACAGCATCCTGTCGAAGATCGTGATCATCGAAATCGGGACTATCTCCTGATGAGCGCCTTGGAAGGTCAAGGCGCTCCGCTGGGCACCGGGGCATCGCCGTTCTCGGTGGAGCATCTTTCTGCGCGTCCCGCCATCGAGACTAACCTCTCTAGCTACACGTGGACTGAAGTTCCATTCGGCGACGAGGACCCGGACCGCTACATCCACGTTGCCTACACCGGGCTCAAGGCAGCGAGCGGCCTCCCCTCGCAGGTGACGATTGGCGGTGTCGTGGCGACAATCGTCAATCATGTCGGAAGCGGAGCGTGGTCCCACGTCTTTCATGCTTACGCCAAGGTACCGGAAGGTAGCTCTGGCACCGTGGTCTGCCAGTTCAGCTCTACGCAGGACGCCGGCGTGATTGACGTCTATCGTGTGGTCAACCCTGGGAACCTCCCCACGACTGACAATGATAGCCACTACGCTGCCGCATCGGGCGTCACCTCGGTCTCAGTGTCTCCTGCTCTTACAGAGGGCAGCTATGTCATTGCGAACACAAAGGCGGACAACGCGAACGCTGTGACATGGACCAATCTCGATGAGCAATTTGACGTAGCTTTTGCCAACGGAAATCGCAGAGCTTCTGCTGCGTTCAGGCAGACGGACGTCTCAGGAGTGAAAACTTTGACCGTGGCGGGAAGCGGCTCCACTCTGCGCCGAGTTCACGCGATTGAGTGGCTTCCTTAGGTTAGCGGCTGCGGCGGTTGACGCGGCGCGCGATCATCGCCGCAGGCACTACAACAAGTAGGGCGATGGCTACTCCACCTAGCAGGTAAAGCCATTGCGGCATCCCGAACGTGCCGTTCGAGTAGAGCGTGATCAGCCCGCCCAAGGCGCTTCCGGTTTTCGATACCTCGTCCATGCGGCCATCTATCCAGGCACAAGCCGAAAATCAACAAGGACCCTCGACCAATGCTTTACCTTGAGATCGATGGCAGCTTCACGCCATGGACCGGCCAGGCCATCGCAGGGATTATCCACCCCCGGCAGATCGAAGCACTTTGGACACCTGCTGAACTGTCCGCCATTGGACTTCACGCTCCCGCGCCGTCAGACCCCATCCCCGAGGGCAAGATCGTGACCGAAACAGGCGTCCAGCGCGTCGGCGGGGTGGTAAAGTTCGTCAACGAGCTTGAGGACGCGCCCGCGCCCAACCCGGCCTACTTCCCCCTTTCCGACCGCCAGCTTCGGCTGGGCCTGATCGGGGCGGGCGTTCTCCCCTCCACCGTCCGCGCCACCATCGAGGCGGCGGTCAGCGATCCGATGGAGCGCGAGGCCATGCTGACGTGGTTCGATTACACCCGCGAAATCCGGTGGGATCACCCAGTCACCCAGCAGTTGATGGCCATAGCGGGCTTCACGCCGGAGACCGCCGCGGCCATGTGGATGGCCGCGAAGGACATCGAGGCGTAGCGCCATGGTCTCCGATGGCTGCTCCGGCTTCTGGTTCCTGGAGTGGTTCTTCCCGGCAATCACGGCGTGCTGCACCGTCCACGACTTCGGCGGGTCGGACGGCACGCTCCTCGATTGCCTGCAAGGCGGGCTCCCCCAATGGGCGTGGGCGCCCGCGGCCTTCTGCGTTGCCCTGATGGTGCTCTTTCGGCCCATCTGGCACCGCATCAAGCCGTGGCTCCCGACGCCATCCGAAAGCCCCGCCCCTCCGGCGGGGCTTTTCGCTTCTCCAATGGAAAGGAGGCCCGACATGGCCGACTTCAAGCGCGCAATGCCGGGCGACCCGCCCTGGCTGATCGAAGCCTTCAAGCTCCTCGGACTGAAGGAGGCTCCGGGGCCGGCGAACAACCCGGACGTGGTGGCACTCTTTGCCGAGGCGGGCTTCGCCGGCATCAAGGACGACGCCACGGCGTGGTGCGCGGCTTTCGTTGGCGCGATGCAGCGCCGGGCGGGGTACAAGGCCAGCGGCTCGCTCGCGGCCCGCTCCTACCTCAACTATGGGATGGAGGTTCGCCCCGAGGAGGCCCGCCGCGGCGACCTCGTGATCTTCAAGCGGGGCTCGCAGTCCTGGCAGGGGCACGTGGCCTACTTCCTCGCTGACGATGGCACTCACGTTTGGGTCCTCGGCGGCAACCAGTCGAACGCCGTGACCGTCGCCCGATATGCCAAGGCCTCGCTCCTTGGCATCAGGCGGCCCGTGGCGGCGGAAAAGGCTGCGGCCGGCCCTATCCCCCAGCCGAGGGCTTCTCGGCCCGTGGCGACCAAGCCAGCCGCCGGGGCGCTGTCCCGCGACCTGATCGAGGCCGTGCAGCGCGCGCTGATCACCAAGGGCTACCACGAAGTTGGCGAGCCGGACGGCTTGTTCGGCCGCAAGACCCGCGGCGCCATCCTCGCCTTCCAGGCCGACAACGGGCAGGAATTGACGGGCCAGGCGACTGCCGAGCTCGTCGGGATCATCCTCAGTTCGCCCGCGCGTCCCATCAGCATGGAGCGGGCGTCCGGCAAGCCTGCCGACAATCCCGTGGTGAAGGACAGCAACGTCATCAAGACCATCGGCGGCGTCCTGGGCGGCGGCTCGCTGGTCTCGATGGCGGAGCCCATCGTGACGCAGATCGAGGGCGGCGCCGGCATCATCGCTCGCCTCCGGGGAGCCCTGGAGCCTCTCACGTCGCTCTGGCCGATCCTCGTAATCGGCGGCGTCGTGGCGGTGATCTATCTCGCCTCGCGCTCCGAGAAGGCGGTCGTGAAGGACTATCAGTCCGGCAAGCTGGCTCGCTGAGCGCCCCCATGAAGATCATCGGGGCGCTCACCTTCCTTCGCTCCCCGCTGGGGCGCGTCTTTGGCGTTGGGCTGATCGCGCTCGTCGCGCTCGGCTACGCCTATCATCAGGGGGCGCAGGACGCGGCACGCAGGTGTGATGCCGAAGCTCTGCGCTCCCGCATTGTAACCTTGGAGCGGGACCTCGAAACCGCCCGCCAGGCAGCGGATCGGGCGCGGCAGCAACAGGCGGCGGCGCAGGCGAGGGAGGCGACACTTAATGGAAGGCTTGAGGAATATGAACGTGGGCTCGCTGGCACGCCTGATGTGTGTCTGCTGTCTCCCGGTGATGCTGATCGCCTGCGCGGGCTCGCCCGCTAGGCAGGCGGTCGTCAGCCGAGACCTCCCTGCCCTGCCTGCCTATGCCGTCCCCGTCCCGCCCCCGGCGGTGCGAGCCGGGCAAGACCCAAAGGCTCTGGCCGGCGCGGCATTGGTTGCGCTGGACAAGGCCAACACGCGGATCGTCGATCTCGGCCAGTGGTACGAAGGCGTCCGCAGCGATTATGCCAGACCGGGGAATTGAGGGTGCCTCATGACCTCCGGCGGGCAGGGTAATCAAGGACATCGGGCGTCGGCGTCACGGCGTGCTGCGAACAACGGCGGCGCTGGGAGCGACGGCATAATGCACGAAATTCTGCGGTCCCTCGGGCGGATCGAGGGGGACATCAAGACGCTGCGGGCGGACATCGAGCACATGCGCGAGGACGTCAACGAGGGCAAGGACAGCCGCGGTCGCATCCACGCGAAGATGGAAAAGATCGAGGAGACGCTCGCCATCGTCGGGCAGATCGCGGCGCAGGCGAGAGACAGCACCACGGCTGTGACGAAGGTCGTGACCGAGGACGTGAAACCGGCGACGGACGATTTCCGGCGCATGCGCGTTATCGGCTTCACCGGCCTTTCCCTGCTTGGCTTCGCCTTCACCGCCTTGGGCGTAAGCATCTCCAATTGGAGCGAGCACGCGGCCACCGCCATCAAGGCCTGGCTGCGGATCAACTGAAAACTATTTGAGATCGCGCTCGCTCTGCGCGCGTGCCGGCCTTGGCGGGTCCCGGCGCTGCGCGAGCTTGAGCGCGCGCCCCCGAGGCTGTGCGGCGGACATGCACCACGCCCCGGCCTTGGGGGCACCACATTCCAGCAAAATCGGAGCCACCTAAGCGGGAAGGGTGCCTCAATGGGCCGGTAAGGGTTTTTTTCGACAGTCCGGCGACACTGATCGGCAAGCAAGCCTCAGCATGAGGCGCAGCCCCGGGCAGGAGCTCCACCATGAATCGGCTGTACTACGGCGATAACCTGCACATCATGCGGGACAAGCTAGGCAAGCACTCGGTAGACCTGATCTACCTCGACCCGCCATTCAAGTCCGACACGAACTATAACCTCATGTACAAGAACATGACGGGGAAGCCGGTGCCGGAGAGCGTAGAGGCCTTCTTTGACACTTGGGAACTCGACGCGGCCAAGCTTGAGATCGCCCGACATATGCCGCAACTCATGAGCCAGTCCGGAGTCGAAGATCAGTTCGTACAATTCTGGGACGTGTGGATCAGGGCTCTGAAGGATACCCAACCCGAGCTGCTGGCCTACCTCATCTACATGGTCGAGCGCCTGCTCCACATGAAGACGCTGCTCCGGCCGACAGGATCAATATATCTGCACTGCGACCCGACCGCCAGCCACTACCTAAAGGTGATGATGGACGGCATTTTCGGCCACGAAAACTTCCGCAACGAAATAATTTGGAAGCGTACGTCGGCGCACAGCAGCGCGAAGCGGTATGGCCCAGTGCACGATACTATCCTCTTTTACACTGCCGGCGAGCAGTACACTTGGAATAAACTCTACCAACCTTACGAAAAGAGCTACATAGAAGCCTTCTACACCCATAAGGACGCCGATGGGCGCCTCTGGCGGCGATCCGATATGACCGGTGCTGGAACCCGAAACGGCGAAACCGGCGAGCCATGGCGCGGGATTGACGTGACAGCGAAAGGTCGCCATTGGGCCTGGCCTCCATCGAAAATGGAAGAAATGGATCGCGAAGGTAGGGTTCACTGGCCGGCCAAGGCAGGCGGGATGCCGATGTTAAAGCGGTACCTGGACGAACAGCCCGGCGTGCCAGCCCAAGACATCATTGATGACATAAGCCCGATCCACAACATGTCAAAGGAGAGGCTGGGGTATCCTACCCAAAAGCCAATCGCGCTGCTCGAGCGGATCATTCAGGCCTCCAGCAACAAGGGGGATGTGGTGTTCGATCCTTTTTGCGGCTGCGGCACCACCATTTATGCAGCCGAACGAAATGAGCGTCAGTGGATTGGGTGCGATATCGCGATTCTGTCCATTCGTCTGGTCCGCGATACCTTGACCAGCAGTCGCTTTCGTCTTGTCGATGGCAGCAATTTCGTCGTTGATGGTATCCCGGCAAGCGTTGAGCAGGCAAGCGAACTGGCAAAGCAACAGCCACTGCAGTTTCAACACTGGATCATCGAGCGCTTGGGCGGCTTTCCAATGAAGAAAAAGGTTGCCGATCGAGGCATCGACGGGCGCATGTATTTTGAAACGCGCGCCGGACTGCAGCAGATGATCCTTTCGGTCAAGGGGGGAGGGTTAAAGCCTGGCGATGTTCGCGACCTTCGCGGGGTAATGGAACGTGAGGGCGCGCCCATGGGCGCGCTTCTCACTCTGAACGCCCCGTCCAAGGCAATGCGGCGGGAGGCGGCAGAAGCCGGAATCTATACCTATGGCGGCGTCAACTACGAGCGTCTGCAGCTGCTCACCGTAGAGGATGTTCTTGACCGAAAGCTTGAACTGCATATGCCGGCCCGCGTCACATCCCGGGTAGCTGACAGCCAGACCTCATTTCCGTTCTAGCGGCGGCTTGCACCAGCGGGCCCCATCACTTGCCATCCGGTCATTCTCGCGGCTCACGCCACTGAAAGAGGCGGCTGACACCCCGTCGGAACTTGTGCCAGCCGGACCATCTCACCACTCGCGGCCAGGTGCGGAGGCTGTGAATGTTGGCCTCATGAACTTTGACCGCTAAATCTGCCGCAAGAACCTGGCACGCCTCAGCGCGTTGAAGGTCTGGGGGGCGGTTTGGGGTCTTGAATGCACCTCCGGTGAGGCAATCATAGAAGTTCGCCATTCCATCTTCCACGGCCCAGCGGTCTTTTGGGGAAAACCAAGACAGCGCCGTGACCCGGTAACGCGCCAGATAAGCCTGAGCGCCCATCAGCCGTGCCTCCAGAAGGGCGATGCCCGGATCAGCGCCGCTGGTTAGCCAATACTCAGACGCTAGATCTGCGGAACGCAGGAGGGCCTCGCTGAGCTTTCCACATAGGTCCCGTTGCTCATCGCGGGCAGCCTTGAGCAGGGTAAGCACAAACGTGCCAGAGGCACCCAGCAGGGCCGCCAGCAGAAGCTTCCACAGGTCGCTGCTTGTCAGGCCAGTTTCCGTGGCTTCGCCTCGCGGATGTATTTCTCAGCCAGAAGGCGATAGCTCTCGAAGAGGGGGCCGGCCTTGATGCGCAAGGCCCGAGCTAGCTGGTCGGCGCCGAAGTGGCCTTCGCGCACAAGGCCGCCGAAAGCTTCTTCCAAGAAAGACGACGGATAGCCAGCCGCGCCGTCAATGTCGACGATTACGACGTGGCCAGTGGCCAAGCCTCGTCTGAGCGCCGGTAGCAACTTCTCGTTCCTAAACGCCTCTCCGCTGAAGTCACCGTCAGCCTCGTAGCGGCCGCCCGGGTAGCGAGAGAAATCGCGAGCGACGACGATAGTGAGATCGGCGTTTCCGGTGCCCGATGCGGAACTGGTCATAGCCAGAGGTCCCAAACGATGAGTGTGCCGATCATGGGCGACTTCAAGTGCCACGATACCGCTCGCTTTCCTGTTTCCTCAAGATAGGCTCCATTCCTGCTCAAAATATGAAGACGAGCCCTGTCGCAGTGGGTGATCGCCTGTCGGACCACAGGCAGGCCTTTACCTCTGTGCTCTTCTCCGGTCGAGCTTATTCCCATCTTCATCGCCAACCGCACCTTTGCGTGATCAGCTATCGTGTCGTCGGGATCAAATGAACCCTTACTGAACCGCCTTATGATCCCGTTAATCCACCCGTGGCCTGGCCACTTTGAACTGCGGTAGCTAGCGAGACTTCCAGGCACAGATATTCCTTGGTCATAAACGATCAAGGTCAACCTGCGTTGCGTCGGATCGACAGAGCCCGTCAGCCACCAGTTGGGCAAAGTGCCATACCCACGATGAGTATCGGCAGGGTAGGCGTGGAAACGGGTGTTTTCGGTCGCTTCAATGAGAGCACCGAAAAGCTTCGCCGTCCGTTCTATCTGCTGCTCGTCCGAGAGGCATCCCGGATGCGCGGCCAGAATGTAGCCCAAGAGAGTCTCGATCAGGCGCCCCACCTCCCCAGGCCTTAGCCTACCTTCTGACGTGAAGCGCTCAATCTTCGTGCTATTTGGGGGTGCTGGCTGTGAGGCGGGGTTGGGCACTCCGAGCAGTTCGAAAAAGCCTACCTGCGCTAGAGTCTCCCGCACCTGCGGGTCCCATCGGTCGTAGTCATAGACGTAGATCGGCACACCAGCCAGCTGACGATGGCGGTCAAAAAATGCCGCCACAATCAGCGCCGCAGCCGGCGTCATCGTCTTGATTTTTGTGAAGTCATAATAGCCCTTCACTCGGGCTAAAGATCGCCGTTTGCTTGGCCTTCGACGCCGCCGGTTCCTGATTATGTCAGTGCTCTGGTTGAAGGCGAAGTTTAGCCATTGCAGAACGCCTTCCGCGTCCTTATCGAAGTCGAAGTGTTCAGGGGGTGTGAGCTTTCGCGCGTAGCGCGGGGGCGAGTAGAAGCCGCTCGGTTTGGCTGTGGTGGCGCGTTCAATGACCCCACGCTTCACATTGCGGCGGCGAACATCATGACGATGCCGATGCTTAGCCAGCTCAGCCAACCGCATTTGCCTGTAGGGAGAAATTCGCTTCAACTGCAGTCCTAACGACTCAATCCTGGCCGGGCGGCCCAAAGTCCTATCGCACCTAATGCAGCGATCGAGAGACTTTTGCGGGGGAGCGAGATGTTCCCGTTTTGCTCTCGTCATCCAAGCCATGGCCGCGTGCGTCACCCCGGTAAAGAACAACCACCCCTGGCAGATCCGCAGTGTATCAACGAATTCGCCGCGGGACCTCTCCTCCCTCCGCGGCAACTGAGGGGGCTTGTCAGTCGCCCCCGAACACTTGCGCCCCTCCTTGGCTCCGGCCGGGAGGGGCGCTTTTTTCGTTTCTAGGGCTGGGCGAAGGTGGCGAGTATGTCGGCGCAGGCGGCGGGCGTGTCCGAGTAGTTCTCGGAGATCCTGTCGCGGAGCCAGGCGCGCGTCTCGGCCATCTGCTCGGGCGTCGATCCATTGGCAATCATGGCGCTCAAGGCCACGGCCACAGCCGGCACGCTGTCGGCATCACAGTTGGCGAGGGTCCACTCGACGAGGGCGGCGCGCTGGCGGTTCTCGGCGCCGGGATCGGTGGCGGCCATGGCGGGAGCGCAGAGCGCCAGGGCAAGCGGGATGGCGACAATGGTGCGGAGCATGGGCGGGCCTCCTTCGGATCAAGGCCTCACCTTTAGGGCAGAAAGGCGCCCCTCGGCCAGAGGGGCGCCCTATTCCATCAATTGCCGCCCTCGCCCCGGCGCCTCGCCCTGATCGCGTCCGCGGCGTCGAACAGCGGCCGAGGCGTGTAACCCTTCCGGCGGCTCGTCTCGATGTCGGCGGCGAACTGCTCGCCCTTGAGGATCGCGTCCTCCAACATCACGACGTAAGGATCGACCGGAGGCGGGAAAGCCGCCTCCAGCACGGCGACAATGGCGGCGTTCATAGACTGGTGGCGCGCCTTCGCGGCGAGCCTGATCCGCTCGCGCATTCCGTCCGGCATCCTGACGATGTATTGGTCGAGGTCGCGACTTTCTGACTGCTGCGCCATCACGCCCCTCCTGCCCTTTGACGATCTTGCCCCATTGATCACGCCTCCTTCGCGGGGCGTAGCGACCGGACCTTCACGTCCTCATGGTCGGCGCTGTAGTTGCACTGCTCGTTGACCAGCGTCCGGACTTCGCGGCGGGCGTCGGCGGCGCTCATTTCGCGCGGGACGGAGACGGTCAGCAGCATCGTCACTGACTTTCGGGTTTTCATCATCCACTCTTTATCGGCGGGATTGCCGGTGAGGTGCCCCTCGCGCGGGCACCCGGCGGGCAACCCTCAGAGGGTCGCCGCGCGGTGCAGCAGGACCGCATCGGTCGGGCTGACGAGATATGCCTCCTGATCGTATCCGCGGACCTCGATGACCTCGGCGCCATTGGGGGCGATCTCGTCGCAGGCCGCCTTGTTGGCGCGGGCCTCAGCAAGCGCGGCTTCGAGGCTTTCGCAGTTGCGGAAGATCGTGGTCTTGACCAGGCGGCCGTCCTTAAGGCGGCGCTCGCGGCGGCCGGCGCGGACGTTGAAGGCATAATCGACTTCGAGGCGGATCATTTCGGGCTCCAATCAATCAGCAGCGTCTTGCTGTGATCGGAGAGTTAGCGGCACCCGTGGAAAGTGTCCACTCTATTGTAGGAACAAATCCAACGTGCTATGAAGCGGGCCTGACCCCGCTAAGTAGGGACAGCCGCTTTGCAAGGCGTCTGCGACTGAATACGCCCCCGACGATCAGAATGATCGCTTGATCGAGCGGAACCGGGAGGATCGTTGGTTCAAATCCAGCAGTGGGGAGCCCCATACCTCAGCGCCGGGTTAAAGGCGCCAGCGGCGGGAAGGGTAGCGGGCTCCAGCCCCCCTGTCCCGCCGCTTTAGCGAAACGCCCCAAGCCAGTGGCAGAGATGCCGCCCGATGGACAGGGGCGGGGCGGGTCAGTAGGAGCGGATCAGCACGTCGCCCCGAATGCCCGCCCAACAAATACCCCCCCGAGCGAGGGGGCTAGTAGGCCGGTCGAGCGAGCGCCTTTGGGGCTCCAGTTGCCGGCGCCGCGAGGCCCCCAAGGCCCAAAGAGGAAGCCCCCGGACCCGATGGAGGTCCGGGGGCTTTCGTCGTTTCAGGGGCCAGTCCTCATGCGGCGATCACTCCGAAGCGGAACGGGGGGGACGGGTTGGAACGTACCTCCGCTACCACCTCACCCCTGACGGAACCGCTTAGCGCCAGGAACCCCGCGAGATCGTCGACCGGCGTTCGCTGGGGCTGCTTGCGTGGTCGTCACCCTCACAAGGTGGATGGCGGTTTCACCGCGGCACGTCTGCCGCCAGTAGCCAGTGCGGCGATGCTGCCGGCTGCACCTGCAATGTATTGCTGCAGCATGAACAGTGCCGGGACGCACAATACGATCAGGAATGTCCCGAACAAGACGCCATAGCCGATCGATACCGCCAGCGGGATCAGGAACTGCGCTTGCAGCGATGTTTCCATGATCAAGGGGTAGACCCCGAGAAAGGTGGTCACGGACGTCAGGAAAATCGGACGAAAGCGCTCTTTTGTGCCGCGAATGACAGCATCACGAACGGCAATGCCGCTGCGGATATGCTGATTGTAGACGTCGACCATGACCAGGCTGTTGTTGATCACCACCCCTGCCAGTCCGATGATGCCGAACACGGACAGGATCGTCAGCGGGATGCCGATGATGTAGTGCCCCGCGACCGCACCGACCAAACCCAACGGGATGGCGAACATGACGACCACAGGTTGGATGTAGGAGCGAAACACCAGCGCCAGCAGCGCATAGATCACGAACAGCGCAATGCCCAGGGCCGTGCCGAGCGCTGATTGTGCGTCACCCTGCTCCCGCTGTTCGCCGCCGAGCGTCACGATCAGGCCAGGATGCTCGGCCACCAGCGCCGGCAGGATGTCGTCCGAAATGATGGCATTGACCTGCCCCGAGGTCGCAACGGCGGTGTCGAGATCGCCCGTGACGGTCGTGATCTGTCGCCCGTCGCGGCGGAGAATCTGCGTGGGCGCGATGGCCTCTTCGATCTCCGCCACCGCGGAGAGTGGAATGAAGTCTCCGGCCGCGGTCGCGATCCGCATATCCATCAGGTCCGAGAGGCTGTCGCGCTCATCCTTCGGGAAGCGCAGCACGACGGCGACATTGTCTGCGCCGCGCTGCACGGTTGTAGCCTCGATGCCGAAGAAGCCGGCGCGGCTCTGCGTGGCGAGGTCCTGCAAGGTCAGCCCATAGAGCCGCGCCTCTTGTTTCAGGACGAGCTTGTACTCGAGGCGCCCTGCCGAATTGTCGTCGCGAAGTCCGAACACGCCCGGAATTGCGGCCAGGCGCTCGCGCAGCCCAGCCACGATCGGAGCGATATCCTGGCCATCCGGAAGCGACAGCTCGACCGCTATCGGGTCTCCCGCGTTGATCAGGTCGGAAGAAACCGTGAGCTGGTTCACGCCCGCGATGTTGCCGATGGCCCGACGCCAGGCGGTTTCGAACGTGCTGCTCGGCCAGTCCCGTTGTTCCGGATCCGTCAGTCGCACGACGACATTGGCCAGCGTTGCGCCACGTGCGGCCGAACCGCCCGCCGGGCCACCGCCGCCGGTGCCCTGCCCGACCACGACATTGATCCCGACGATGACCGGTGGCGCGTCGGCAGGCAAACTGGCCTGCACCTCCTCGCCGGCGGCCACGGCGGCGAGCCGGACGGTTTCGGTAACCGCTTGGGTCAGCGCGAACGTGGTGCCGTCCGCCATCTCGATACTTGCCGTCACCCTGTCGGAGGCGATCGAGGGGAAGAACTCGAACCGCACATAGCCGAAGGCCAAGACGCCGACCGACAGCACGATCAACGAAAACGCTGCTGCCAGGGGCAGGACGAACGCAAAACCCCGGGTCGTTGCCCGCAGCACGGCATCGAGCGGGACCCGGATGAACCACTGCATCCCGATGTCGACGAGTCCGCGCACCAGGTTCACTGTCCGCAGCACGAGGTTCGGCCGACTGTCTTGCGAGAAGTCGTGCTTCGACAGACCCCGCGGGAGCATCAGCAGTGCCTGAAACATCGACAGCGTCAGAACGATGATGACGATGGTCGGAATGTCGCCCAGGAACTTGCCGAGCGTGCCGGGCAGCTGCAGCAGCGGCCAGAATGCCACCAGCGTGGTCAGCGTCGAAAAGATCACTGGCACCGCAACCCGCTGCGCGCCCTTGACCGCTGCTTCCAGTGCCGACATGCCGTCGCGGCCGTTGGTATAGACGCGCTCGCTCACCACGATGGCATTGTCGACGACGATGCCCACCGCCAGGATGAAACCGAACAGCGATATCTGGTTGATCGACACATCCAGCAACCCCATGACGATGAAGGTCGCCGCAAAGGAAATCCCGATCCCGATGGCCGACCATATCGCCAGCCGCAGATCCAGGAACAGGGCGAGGCAAAGCACCACCAGAGCCAGGCCGAGGACCGCGTTCTCGAGCAGAAGATCCAGGCGGCTCTGGAGCGATTCCGCCTCGTTCTGCCAGACAGTGACCTCGATACCTGCCGGCAGGCTGGGCAGGAACTCGGCATTGAGATGGGCCAAAGCCTCTTCCACCACGCTCAGAACCTGCTCGTCGCCCACGCGGAACACGTCGACCGAGACGGCGGGTTTGCCGTTGAAGGTGGCCGCGAGGTTCGTGTCCTCGAAACCGTCGACCACGGTGGCGACGTCGCGCAGCAGCACCTTCCCGCCCCGGTCCCGGCGCGGATCACGATGTTCTCGAAATCCGCCTGCGTCAGATTGCGCCCCGCTGTCCTGATGGGGATCGAGATCGTGTCGGTCTCGATCGCCCCGCCCGGCAGTTCGAGCGAGTTCTGCGCGATGATGCGCGCCACCTCGTCCAGCGTCATTCCAAAAGCGCGCAGGGTGTCGCGGTCGATCTCGATGCTGATCTCGTAGTCGCGCGCCTTGCTGACCTGGGCGAACGAAATTCCGTCCAGCAGCTGCAGCTCGTTGCGCAGGCGTTCGGCTGTGACCTTGAGTATCTGCTCGGACACATCGCCATGGATCACGATCTCCATGACCCGGGCGGAATTGTTGCCGATCAGGATGATCGGGTCGCTGGCATCCTCGGGAAACACCGTGATCCGCTCGACAGCCGTCTTCACATCCTCGAGCTTTTCCTGGCTGTCGCCGCCGGCGACGAAGCTGACCGAAATGCCCCCCCGGCCTTCGGAAATACTGGCCGTGACGCTGTCGATCCCTTCGATGCCGCTCAGCTGGTCCTCGATCGGCCGCACGATGCTCTCCTGGATCTCTGCGGCGGAGGCTCCCGGATAGGCGACGGAGATGCTGACCACATCCAGAGCGAACTCCGGGAAGGTCTTCTGGGGAAGTTGCAGCGCGGTCAGCACGCCAAGGCCGACGAGCAGTATCGCCATCAGGTTCACAGCGATCGGATGCTCGGCCAGCCACCGGATGCTGCTGTTCACTGGCGCTGCTCCGTCTGGGTGTCGGCTGGCACGGCAGCGAGATCGCGCAAGGGCATCCCGTCGATCGGGCTCGCGAGGGACGTCAAGACCAGGCGCGCACGGTCGGGCAAGGCGTCGATGCGGACATAGGATGTCTCACCATCCACATGCAGCAGTTCGGCCGGAACGATCGTCAGCGCCGCCTGATCGTTCAGCACCCAGACGGAGCCGCCGTTCCGCAGCGCGGTCGAGGGAATGGCATACGTCGCCGCGGGCTCGGCACCGCTGACGACCACCCTCGCAAACGCATTGATCAGCGCCGGAGGCGCCCCCGAGGCCAGCTCTGCCAGCCGATCCATGCGGCCGGCCGCTGCGTCGGCGAACTCGACCGTGATGGTCAGGGTCCGCGTTCCGGGATCGACTTCGGGTGCAACGCGAGTGACCCGAGCATCCCAAACGACGTCGCGCCCGGCGAAGCGGATGGTCACGATCGCCGGCACTTCGACGCCCGCGAAGAGCCCGGGGATCAGGGCGGCGTCAGCTTCGCGGACCGCAATATCCACGACCAGCTGATCGCTTGTGTAGATTTCGGCGATGGACTGGCCCGCTGCCACGACGCTGCCCACTTCGGCCAGCTTGCTCAGCACGGACCCGTCGAATGGGGCGCGCACGGTTCTGCTGTCCAGCGCAATCTGCCCGACGACCAGCGCCGCGCGGAACCCTTCGAGATTGGCGACGAGTTCGGCATTCTGCGCCGTGAGTTGGTCCAACGCCCCTTGGCTGGCAGAACCGGTTTCTCGCAAACTCTGCGTGCGCTCGAGTTGGGTCCGGTTCAGAGCGAGACGCGCTTCGGTCGCAGCTATGCTGGCCGCAATCTGATCGAGGCTGGCGAGTTCGTTGCTGTCATCGAGCCTCACGAGGACCTCGCCGGCCGCAAACTCTCCTCGGCCGTCAAGGAGCGCGGGGTGTAGCTCAACGATCCGTCCGCCTCCGGTCGCCGAAAGCGCGACACGTCGGTAGGGCTTGACAAAACCGCTGCCCCGAACCGGCAACGGCCCCGAAATAGGTACGAGATCCGCCGTTTGAACAAGAGCGATCGGCCGCTCCACCGGCGCGGGCTGAACGACGGGCCGACGCTCCCCCAACAGCTGAAAGCCCTGGAAACCGCCATAGACCACAGCACCGGCGACCGCGATCCAGAGCAGCTCGCGCACCACGCGGCCGACTATGCCCGCAGCCTTGCGCAGTCTGCTTCCCGAAGCGTCAGACGAACCCTGGAGATTTTCGATCTTGGTCCACCAATTGTTTCAATGCGGGCGCGCCACAGGGAAGGTTGAGCGCGCAACACCAGATACTCGTCAGGCAAGGTCATCAGTCTCTGCCGGGACCTGCGTCTTGCGCAGGCCCCCAATTGCCATCTCCGCAAGGCAAACCCCTGCATCGCTGGCGTCGCTGTCCAACTGGGATAAGGTTCGTCCAGCGCGGCCCCAACCCCTTGCCACCAGGCTCTTGCCGACCGTGTAGCGCTGCCCCCCGGCAACCGATCCTCGCTCTAGCTACTACGCGCCTCTCGAAACTCTAAGCGTATATACGGACGGGCGGACGGATGAGTTTCACGCTCGCGACCGATGCGTACGGCAGATTCCAACGAACGAACTGCACCCGATACCCACCCTCACAGCCCCCCTCGCCGACCAGATGGTCGGTCGCCGCCGGGACCAGGGTGTAGGGCTCGCAAAGTGCCGACTCGGCTGCAGAGGCCTCACGCGAACCCGAAAAAGTCGGTCGCAACCACGAGAGTGTCGAGCAGCATGCCCTCGGCGGGCAGCCGCCCGAACTCTTCGCTCGCGTGCAGCTGCACGCCCTCAGTCGGCGAACGTCACCTGCGTGAAGCACTCCGGCACATGCGTGTCCGCGACGCCGAAGCGGTGGGCCGCCCAGCCGGCCGTCGCCACATCCGCCGGTCCGCGCGTGCGCAGCTGCTCGAACCGGCCCATGAAGATGCCCCAGACATCCCCCACGGAGGGTGGCAGCGCGCGGCCATTGGCGAGGTCGGTGAGCCCGCTCCAGGGGATCACCACCTCAGCCGACCAGCCGCGATCCAGCGTGGTCGGGTCGTTGAGCGTTCCGTCCGCCTGCACATGCACTGCGAGACCGGGCAGGTCGTAGTCGAGAAACGCCCAGCGCAGGCCCCGCGGATGGTTGCCGGTCCAGAAATTTGTGCGATTGGCGGTGTAGTCGCCGCCGAAGGTGCGGGCTGCGGGCTTCAGCACGTCGAACCGCGGATCGTCCCACTTGCCGTTGCGCCGGTAGGCGTCGCGCCAGATATACAACACCTCGTAAATGGTGCCCCTGGCGTTGAACTCCAGCTCGTAATAGCTCTCGCCCCCGTCGATGAAGATCTCGAGATCGTTCTCGAAGAACAGCAGGTCGTCACGCCGATCCATCGTTGCGACGAGATGGGGCTCGTCCGCCCAGAAGGCGATGTAGAGCGCGGCGTCGTCCCAGAGGATGGCCGAGCTCGTCGCGAGCGGCGCGGGATCGCCGGTGAGCATGTCGACGAAGCGCGGCGTGCGTTCGGCGGTCGCCCAGGCCGGGCTGTCGGCTCGGCCGTTCGGCGTCAGACGCCCGGCGACGCGCCGGGCGGTATAGCGGCCGGGCTCCAGCCCGTAGCCGATGGCGTTGAGCGGCGTCGCGCTGGCGTTCATCTGTCTCCCCCCGGTCGAACCCGGCAGAGGATATTCACACCTGCGCCGGCAAGACCAGTGCGGTGGCCGCGCTACTTTGCGGCCACCGCTCCTCCCTACTGTCCCTGGCCGAGCGAGTAGCCGGGCTTGCCGTCGAACAGATAGAGCTGCTCGGTCTTGATGAAGTCGACGCCCCGCACCGCGAGCCGCCGCAGCAGGTCGACCACCATCGCGCGGTTGAACTGCTTGCCGTCCGCCGCGACATAGCGGCACCGCCAGTGGTCGGTGCAATAGGTCTCCGGCATGCCGTGCGGCCACACCTTCACCCCGCGATTGGTGATCATCTGCAACGCGTAGCCGCCCGCCGTCGCCGCGGTCATCGCTTCGGCCAGCTGGTCCACGGGCCCGGTGTGATCGACGAACACGTCCACGCCCACCAGCACCTTTTCGACCACCTCACGCTGCGCCGCCGCCGGTTGCGCCACCGAGACGAGCTTCGCCGGCACCGCAGCCACCGCCTGCAGCCGGGTCGGCTCCGTGCCGAGCCGCGCGATCACCGCGTCGGCAAAGCCCTGCGTCCCCACGAGCTGCGCCGATTCCCCCGCGACATGGATATCGCTGGTGTGCACCCCCTCCTCCACCGTCCGGCGCCAGGCGTTCCGCACCCGCGCCGCCACCTCGGGCTGGCCGATATGGTCCAGCATCATGGCGCCCGCCAGCAGCAGGCCCGAGGGGTTGGCGATATCCTGTCCGGCAATGTCCGGCGCGCTGCCATGCACCGCTTCGAACATGGCGCAGTCGGCGCCCACATTGGCCGATGGCGCGAGCCCGACCGAGCCGGCCACCTGCGCGGCGATGTCGCTGAGGATGTCGCCATAGAGGTTAGGGGCCACGATCATGTCGAACCGCTCGGGCGTGTCGGCCAGCCGCGCCGCACCGATATCGACGATCATGTGCTCGGTGGCGATCTCGGGATAGAGCGGCGCCATCTCGTCGAACACTTTGTGGAACAGCCCGTCGGTCAACTTCATGATGTTGTCCTTGGTGACGCACGTCACCTTCCGCCGCCCGTTCTGCCGGGCATACTCGAAGGCATAGCGCACGATCCGCTCGGTGCCGGGCCGGGTGATCAGCTTGAGGCACTGGTAGACCTCCTCCGTCTGCCGGTGCTCGATGCCGGCATAGAGGTCCTCCTCGTTCTCGCGGATGATCACCACGTCCATGCCCGGGTGCCGGGTCGCCACGAACGGAGCATAGGCGGTGTTCGGACGCACATTGGCGTAAAGGCCCAGCGTCTTGCGGATGGTGACGTTGAGGCTCTTGTAGCCGCTGCCCTGCGGCGTGGTGATCGGCGCCTTGTAGAATACCTTGTTGCGCCTCAGGCTGTCCCAGCTCTGCTGAGCGATGCCGGCGCTGTGCCCCGCGCGATACACTGCCTCGCCGATCGCGATGACGTCGAGCGCGAGGGCGGCTCCGGCCGCCTCGAGCACACGGAGCGACGCCTGCATGATCTCGGGCCCGATGCCGTCGCCATAGGCGACAGTCACCGGAACGGCATCGGCATGAACGATGGCCGGAGCGGGGGCGGCGATAACAAGGTCGTGGAGGCCGGTCTTTTCGGAGCGGTACATGGCAGGTCCTTTCGTTTCGGAGGGGACCATGCCGCTGCGGCGTTTTGCAGTAAAATATATTGTTTTGGAGTTTTCGTTCTAAAATCTATATGAAAGCGCCGCTGGGAGGGTGCCATGCCGCAGCTCAACTACAAGCATCTGCGCTATTTCTGGGCCGTCGCGCACGAGGGCAACCTGACCCGAGCCGCCGGGCAGCTGAACATTTCGCAGTCCGCCCTCTCGATGCAGATCGCCAAGCTCGAGGACGAACTCGGCCATCCCCTGTTCGAGCGTCGCGGCCGGCAATTGCTGCTGACGGAGGCCGGGCGCATCGCGCTCGATCATGCCGACACCATCTTCGCCGCCGGTGCCGAGCTGCTGGGCACCCTTGGCGAGCAACGTGGCCGCCTGCGCCAGGTTCTGCGCGTCGGCGCCATCGCGACGCTCTCCCGCAACTTCCAGATCCGCTTTCTCCAGCCCATGCTGGCACGCAGCGATGTCGAGCTGGTCGTCCGCTCGGGCAACACCGCCGAACTGCTGGCGTCGCTGGAAGCGCACCGGCTCGACGTGGTGCTGACCAATCTCGCCCTGCCGCGCGATGCTGCGACGCCCTGGGTTGCGCACCGCATCGCCGAGCAGCCCGTCAGCATGATCGGCCCGCCCGGTTTCGACCGCGCGGGACGCGACCTGCCTCACCTGCTGGCAGGCGAGCCGCTGATCGTCCCGACGCCCGAAAGCAGCATCCGCGCCGGCTTCGATGCCCTGGTGCAGCGTCTCGGCATCCGCCCGACCATCGCCGTCGAAGCCGACGACATGGCCATGCTGCGCCTGATCGCCCGCGAGCGTCACGGCCTCGCCGTGCTCCCGCCCATCGTCGTGCGCGACGAGCTGGCCAATGGCAGCCTCACCGAGATTGCCCGGTTGCCGGGTCTGCACGAGACCTTCCACGCCGTCACGCTGAAGCGGCGCTTCCCGAACCCGCTCCTGCGGCAACTGCTGGAGCAGGTCGAGGACGGTGACGCCCCGGCAACCCGGACGGAACAGGCGCCCCGCCCCTGATGCTCTGCGCCCCACGCCCGGTCGCCTGGCAACTCTCGCTCCAGGGGAGCGAACGAAGCTCGCGCCGCCGCGATCGGCGCAATCCAGCGGTGTCGGTCCCGCTCTACGTGCCAAATCTGCGGTTCAATTCCCCTCGAATCCGCTTCGGTCAAAACGGAACGGCGGCGTTCGTCGCTCAACGACCGGCACCGGGGCCGGATATGCGCCTGCACAGGCGGTTGACGCGGAGCCGATCTCGGTGAACAAGTCGCCTCGGTCGGCACCGGCCGGAGCCCTCCGGCGCACCGCCTGCGCCCACCCCGCCCGAGCGCCGGCACCCGATGCCGACCCCAATACCGCCAGGTGAGAATATGGCCAAGGACGCGCAGAAACCGAACCCGATCATGCGCCGGTTGCTGGCCGGGCTTATCGCCGTTGCCCCCATCGTCGTCACCTGGGTCATCCTCAGTTTCCTGTTCCAGCAACTGTCCTATTTCGGCCGCCCGCTCATTCGCGGGCTGTCCAACGCCGTTCGCCCCACCTCTCCGGTTCTGGCCGACATCATCAGCAATCAGGCGCTGCAATCGGTGCTGGCGGTTGCCGTGGTGCTGTTCGCGGTCTACCTGCTCGGATGGCTGGCGGAGCGCATCGCCGGGCGCCGGCTCATCGGCTTCGTCGACAGCCTCGCCCAGCGCATTCCGATCGTGCAGACCATCTACCGCGCCACCAAGCGCTTCCTCGACATGACCAGTTCGACCGAGGGCCAGAAGGTGCAGCGCGTGGTGCTGATCAACTTCCCCTCTCCGGAAATGAAGACGGTCGGCCTGCTGACGCATACGATGCTGGATCGCACGACGCGTGAGGAACTGGCCGTGGTCTATGTGCCCACCACGCCCAATCCGACGTCGGGCTATCTCGAAATCCTGCCCATGAAGAACCTCGTCTTCACCGACTGGACCTTCGACGAGGCGATGGCCTTCATCGTCACCGCAGGCTCCAACGCCCCCGAAACGGTGAACTACCGCGACCCCGGCGACCCAGCGGCCTCTGCGGCCCCGCCGGAAGCCGGTCCGGATTCGCCTCGCGGCGCCTGATCGGGTCACCCGCGCCCTAGCCGCCTCCGCAGCACGGAGGCCCCCTCAGCGGGCCACCAGCATCCGGCCGTCCACCCAGACCGCAGCGATGTTGGCGCGCACGGCGCCATAGATCAGCTTGGCGAAGATCTCTTCCGGCGCCGTGACGTCGAACAGGCGGATGCCGCCATCCTTCGCATTGGCATCGACCGCGATAGCGTCGAACCTGTAGCCCGGTGCGAACCGGCCGATCGGCAGGTCGAGCGCATCGCCGCCGCCGGCCGTCGCGAGATGGAAGGCGGCGACGAGATCGATCGCCGCGCCCGGCCGCCCCCGCTCGTCGCGCGCCCGCGCCGGATCGGTGCCGTCCGCCAGCATCCGCGCCGCCTGCACCGTCGTGCGGGTGGCCTCGAACATCGAGGCAGTGGGGCCGCCGGAGATATCCGTGCCGAGCCCCACCCGCACGCCTTTTTCCAGCGCCTGACGCAGTGGGAACACCGCATTGGCGAAATAGATGTTGGACAGCGCGCAATGGGCCACCGCGGAGCCGCGGCGCCGTAACCGGTCCATGTCGTCATCGGTGAGGAAGTTCGCATGCGCCAGCACGGTCTTCCGGCCCAGCAGCCCGAAGCGGTCCAGCGCCGCCGCATCGGTCTCCCCGAAGCGCTCCAGCACATGGCCATGCGCCCAGTCGCTCTCCGAGCAATGCGTCTGCACATGGCAGCCGCACTGGGTCGCGAGAGTACCCAGTTCCGCCAGTACCTCGCTCGTGCAGGAGGGAATGAAGCGCGGCGTGATCACCGGCAGCACGCGGCCGGCCGCATTGTCCGGATGCGCGCGGATATGGGCGATCACCGCCCGCGTGCCGGCCACTGCCTCCACGACGCTCCCGTCGCGATAAAAGGGCGGACAGGCCGCGGGATCGTCCATCACCACCTTGCCGACCAGTGCCCGCTGCCCCTTCGCGATGCAGATGTCGGCGAGGAGCTTCGTTGCCGCCTCGTGCTGGGTGGCGAAATAGAGCGCCGTCGTCGTGCCATTGGCGATCAGGTCGTCGACCAGCACCGCATAGCGCTCGCGGGCGAAATCGAGGTCGGCATAGCGGGCCTCGAGCGGAAAGGTGTATTTCTGCAGCCACACTTCCAGCGGCTCGTCGAGCGCCAGCCCCAGCTGCGGATATTGCGGCGCGTGGATATGCAGATCCACCATGCCGGGCAGGCCGAACTGCCCCTCGGCCAGCCGGTGGAGCCCTGCGCCGAGCGCCGCCTCCCGTCCTGCCCGCTCCGGGTGATCGGCGCCGAGCAGCGCGGTGATCGTTCCGTCCCCGTCGACGAGGATGAGCACATCCTCCAGCACCTCGAGCCGCTCGGGCGTCGGGGCATGATAGAACGTGCCGACGAACCCGGCCGGCTGCGGCATCTGGCCTACCATACGATCTTGTGCGTCTCGCCGGTCTGCACGTTCACGAAGCCCTCCGGACAGAGCTCGGACGGCGCGACCAGCACCCAGCGCCACGGCGCGCAGGTGAGCGTGGCAAAGATCAGGAATTCCGGAAAGCCCGGCTTCCAGCGGTTCATCGCCGCCGGCGCATAGACCCAGTCCACCGCGGCGGCGCGGGCGAGGAAGGCCTGCATGTCGGCGTCCAGGGCTTCCGCGGGCCGCGCCGTCATCAGCCCGGCGATCTCGAGCCGCACCTCGGCCACCACCGCGCCGCCCTGCACCAGCACCCAGCCGCCATCGTTCTCGGCGAGCCGGTTCACCGCCGTCGCCATCGCCGCGTCGGACGAGCCGATGCACCAGATATTGTGGCTGTCATGCGCCACCGAGCAGCAGAGCGCCGTATCGGCATCAGCCGGGCCGACCCCGATCCAGAACATCGACGCCACGGCGCCGTCGCCGCGATAGCGGTCGATCATCGACCATTTGGTGATCAGCTTTGCCGGGTCGCGCTGCACCGCGCCGTCCCGCACCGGCAGTTCCTCGACGAGAAACTCCTCGTTCCAGTGGAACGGCCGCAGCACCGCCGCCTGCATCGTCGCGCGCCCCGGCTCCGCCTTCACCGCGAAATCCGCCGCGCTGAGCTTGCGGTCGATCCGCACCGTGCCTTTCGCCCAGTCCGGCCAGTCGATCCGCACCTCAGGCCCGCGATAATCCCTGCCGTCCGACACCAGCGCGCCATCTGCATAGACATGCGCGATCTCCACCGCCGCGACATCGCTGAGCAGCACGATGTCGGCATAGCGGCCGGGCGTGATCGAGCCCACCCACTGGTCGATGCGCATGTGCCGGGCCGGGTTGATCGTCGCGCACTGGATCGCGATCTCCGGCGCCAGCCCGTAGTGAATGGCGTGACGCACATTATGGTCGCTGGCCCCGTCGCGGAGCGTATCGGTCGCGCTGCGGTCGTCGGTGGTGAAGGCGACGTTCGACCAGTCCTTCAGCCCCCGCGCGATCAGCCCGGGAATGATCGCGTCGTAGGAGAAGGGCCGCAACTCGGTGAACAGCCCGCGCATCAGCCGGTCCCACGCCTCGTCCAGCGCCCACACCTCGTGATCGGAGGAAAGGCCCGCCGCCGCGAAGGCGGAGATGTCGTGCGGATCGGTCAGTCCCGAGCCATGCCCCTCCACCACGCCGCGCATCTCGAACGTCGCGCGGATCATCCCCCACATCCGCTGGTAGCCGGGATTGCCCGGGTCCCACACCGAGGGCCAGTCCATCACCTCGTCGAGCCCGGTCACCGCCGCCGACTCCGCGAGGAAGCGCTTCTGCTCCTCATAGCCGAAATAGCCGCCGCTTTGCTCCCAGGCGCTGGGCGGAACCGCCGAGCCGGGCTGGATGAAGATCTTCAGCGGCGAGCCCGCCCGCCGCGCCTTCTCCCAGAAGGCGATGTTGCGCCCGCCATCCACATTGGCGAATTCATGACTCGCCTCGCAGGTCCAGGTATTGCCGCGCGGCAGCACCAGCTCCGCCTCGAACTCCGGCGTCAGATGCGTGGATTCGATGTGCTTGTGCACCTCGCCGAACCCCGGCACCGCCGCAAGCGCGGGATAGCTCACCCGCCGCCCCACCGTCCCGCGATACGAGCCGATCGGCCCCACATAGGCGATCCGCCGGCCCGAGATGATGATCTCCTGCCGCTCCAGCCACTCATTGGCGTGCACCGCGAGCAGCCGCCCCACCTCGATGGCGAGGTCGGCCGGCTTCTTGCCCAGCGACACCAGCAGCAGCTGCTGGCGAATGGCGACTTCGTCCGCCGCCGTGAGGATCAGATCGTCGGGTGCACTCATCGGCGTGCTCATGGGCGTGCTCATGAACTCGCTCATGACTTGCCCAAGCTCCGCATCTGCCGCGCCCGCTGCGCCCGGTAGCTGAACAGCACCAGCGCCATGATCGTTACTGCGAACGGGATGGTCTGGATGATCTCGCCGGGGATCCAGTTGAACAGGTTCGGCATCACGATCGCCAGCGCCTCGAACACCCCGAACAGCAGCGCCGCCAGCATGGCGCCAACCGGGTGGCGCGCCCCCAGCAGCACGGCGCCCAGCGCGATGAAGCCGCGCCCTGCCGTCATGTCACGCGTAAAGCCGATATAGTTGAACATGGCGAGCTGCGCCCCGCCCAGCCCCGCCAGCGCGCCCGAAGCGATCAGCCCCCAGGCGCGCACCTTGTTCACCGGCACGCCGGCCGCCTCGGGCGCCGCCGGATACTCGCCGACGCCCCGCAGCCACAGCCCGTAAGGCGTACGGTAGAGGAAGAACCACACCCCCACCACCATCGCCACGGCCAGCCACGACAGCAGCGAGTGCCCGGAGAGCAAGCTCTTCAGCGTCGGCCCGATCACCGGGATCACCGAGAGGAAAGAGAGGTCGACGGCCGGGATGGCCTTCGACGGCAGGTTGATCGAGGTCCCCTTGTCGCCGCCCGTCGCCTGCGACAACGCGAACACCGTGCCGCCGGTCGCGAGGATGTTGACCGCGAAGCCCACGAGGATGATGTCGGCCTTTAAGCGCAGGTGGAACAGCGCCATCAGCGCCCCCAGCATGGCGCCCGCGCCGATCCCCGACAGCACCGCCACATACCAGGGCGCGTAGACCGAGACGATCACCGCCGTCAGGCACGCGATCAGCATCATGCCTTCGAGCGCGACGTTCAGCGCCCCGGAGAGGTCCGAGATCAGGCCGCCCAGCGTCGCGAACAGCAGCGGCGTCGTCGTGCGGATCACCGTCACGAAGAATGTCGCCGAAAACACCGTCATCAGCAGTTCGATCATGGCGTCGCCTCCGATGCGGTGGCGGGAGCCGGCCGGCGTCCGGTGAGGCGCGCGAGGAAGGCCTTGCCCGGCAGCGTGAAGGAGGAGGCGACGAGCAGGATGATGATCGCCTGCACCACCGAGATCATCTCGGTCGGCACATCGGTGCGGATGCCCATCAGTTGCGCCCCCTGCCGCAGATAGCCATAGGCCAGCGCCACCACCGGCACCGCCAGCGGGCGCGACCGCGCGACGATGGCGATCAGGATGCCCTCGAAGGCGAGGTTGCCGTCGAAATTCTGCGCCAGATTGCCGAACGCCCTGCCCTGCACGAACACCGAGCCGAGCAGCCCGCCGATCGAGCCGGCCACCGTCATGGCCGACACCATGATGAAATTGGAGCGGATGCCGGCATACTCGGCGAATTGCGGGTTGTGCCCCACCAGCCGCAGCTTCAGTCCCCAATTGGTGCGATAGAGCAGGAACCACACCGCGAAGGTCGCCACCGCCGCGATGACGATGCCGAGGTCGAAGCGCGTTCCCGGGATGATGGCCGGAAAGATCGCCGCATCGGGGAACTTCGTCGTCATCAGTTGCCCCGTTCCCGGCGGCGCCAGATGCGCCCGGATCAGGTAGTTGACGACGAGGATCGCGATGTAGTTCAGCATCAGCGAAGAGACGATCTCGCTCGCCCCGAACCGCGCCTTGGCGTAGCCGGGAATGAAGCCGTAGAGCGCGCCGGCCAGCATGCCGGCCACCATCCCGAGCGGAATGGCGAGCGGCGTATCGCCGAGCGGCGACATCGCAACCAGCGCCGCGAACAGCCCGCCCATATAGACTTGACCCTGCACGCCCATCGAGAACTGCCGCGCCTGGAACACCAGGCTGAAGGCGAGGCCCGTCAGCGTCAGCTTCGCCACGTCGTCGATCCACAGCCCGATGGTACGGTTGGACGAAAGCGGCGCCGTCAGCAGCGTGTTGAAGGCCTTCCCCGGATCGGTCGAGGTCGCAAAGATGATGATCAGCGCTACCACCAGCGCAATCATCAGCGCCGTGGCGGCCCGGCCGAGTTCACGCAGGAACACCTTGCCGCGATGGGAGGAGAGTGCGCTCATTGCATGGCCGCCCGCATGGTTTCCGGCTCCTGGGCATCGAGGCCGAGCATGTAGGTGCCCAGCGTTTCGGGAGTGAGATCGGCACTGTTGTGGAACGCGGCAACGATCTTGCCGCGGTAGAACACGATCAGCCGGTCGCTGAGCGCCAGCAGTTCCGACAGGTCCGCCGAGCTCAGCAGCACGGCCGCGCCGCCGTCTCGTGCCTCGGTCAGTGACTTCCAGATGAACTGGGTGGCACCGAGGTCGACGCCTCTTGTGGGCTGGTTGACCAGCAGCAGCCGGGGTTGCTCGGCCAGTTCGCGCGCCACCACCACCTTCTGCATATTGCCGCCCGACAGCGTGCCGGCCGCGAAACCGGGACCGCCCGCGCGGATCGAAAAGCGCTCGATCAGCGATTGCGCATGCGTCCGGATCGCCTTGAGGTCGAGCAGGCCATTGCGCACGAAGCGCCGGTCGCTCAGCCGGGTCGCGACCATGTTCTCGGCGATCGAGGACCCGGCCGCGAGGCCGCGCACCAGCCGATCCTCGGGAATGCTGGCGACGCCCAGTTCACGGCGCTGCAGCACGCTGAGCGGCTTGAGGCTCGTCCCTTCGAGATAGACCGCGCCATCGGCGATGTCGCGCAGCCCCGCGACAGCCTCGAGCAGCTCGGCCTGGCCATTGCCCTCGACGCCGACCAGCCCGAGGATTTCGCCGGCCCGCACCTTGAGATTGAGGTCGTCGGCGATCGTGCCGCCGATATCGTTGGCGATCCGCAGCGCCTTGACCTCGCAGACGACATTGCCGGCGGTCTGCGCCCGGTCCACCCGCAGCGCGATCTCGCGTCCCACCATCATGGTGGCGAGGCTGTCCTCTGTCACCTCGTCGGCCTTCACCGAGCCCACCGTCTTGCCGCCGCGCATCACGGTGATGCGATCGGAAATTTCCAGCACCTCGGGCAGCTTGTGCGCGATGAAGATCACCGTGCGCCCCTGCGCCACCAGCGCGCGGATGGCGACGAACAACTCCTCGACCTCCTGCGGCGCCAGCACCGCGGTCGGCTCGTCGAGAATGAGGATGCGCGCGTCCCGATACAGCGCCTTGAGGATTTCGACGCGCTGCTGCTGGCCCACCGGCAGGCGCCCGACCGGTGGCAGCGGGTCGACCGTCAGCCGGAATTTCTCCGACAACGCCCGCACCTCGGCAATGGCCTTTGCGCGGTCGAACATCACGCCGCGGCGCGGTTCGGAGCCAAGCACCACGTTCTCATAGACCGAAAAGGACGGCACCAGCGAAAAGTGCTGGAACACCATGCCGATGCCATGGTCGATCGCTTCGCGCGGATTGGCGAACGACACCGGCTTGCCGTCGAGCCGCAGTTCCCCGCGGTCGGGCTGCTCGATGCCGAACAGGATCTTCATCAGGGTGGACTTGCCGGCGCCGTTTTCGCCGACCACCGCGTGCACTTCGCCGGCTGCGATGCTGAGGTTGACCCCGTCATTGGCGACGGTGCCCCCCGGATAGGTCTTGCCGATCGCTACGGCTTCGAGCAGCGGCGCCATCTATGCCCCCGTAAATGGATCAGGCGCCCCGCCGGAATGCGCTCCGGCGGGGCGATCTGGCTTATTGCATGCCGGTATCGACGACGATTTCGCCGGCGATGATCTTGGCTTCTTCGGCCTCGATCTCGGCCCGGATGTCTTCCGGCACGATGCTCTCGTAGAAGCTGTTCTTCGCGATGCCCACGGCGCCGTCGGCAAGGCCGAGGATCAGGTTGGTGCCATAGGGCGCGGTGCCCTCGATGGTCTGTGCGAGCGCGGTGTAGAGCGACTCGCCGACCTTCTTTTCCACCGAGGTGAAGATCACGGCCGCCTGGGCCGGATCGGTCGGGGCAAAGATCTCGGCCTGGTCGCTGTCGACGCCGACGGCCAGCTTGCCCTCGTCACGCGCCGCCTGCAGCGCGCCGATGCCGGTGCCGCCCGCGATCGGGAACACGATGTCGACGCCCTGGGCGAACTGCGCCAGCGCCAGTTCCTTGCCCTTGGCCGGATCGGTGAACGAGCCGGCAACGGCGCGCGTCACTTCGACATCGGGGTTGGCTGCCTTGGCGCCCTGCTCGAAGCCGAGCGCGAACTCGACCACGGTCGTGCCTTCGACGCCGAGGATCTCACCGAGCTTGCCGGTCTCGCTGATCTTGGCGGCCGCATAGCCGGCGAGATAGGCGGCGGTCGACACGCGGTAGTTGATGGCGAGGATGTTCGGGAAGGCCCCGCCGGTGAAGTCGGGCGCGTCGTCGAACAGGATGAACTTAGTCTCGGGGTACTCGGTCGAGAGCGCCTGCATGAACCCGTTCATTTCCCAGGTACCCGCGATCACCACGTCGAAGCCCTGGTCCACTGCGTCGGCGAGTGCCGGCTCCCAGCGGCCGCGGTCGAGACCGGCTTCGATGATGGTCACGTCCACCGGCAGCTCGGCTTCCGCCTTCTCGAGCCCCGCGGCGGCGCTGTCGAAGAAGCTCTTGTCGCCCAGATTGCCGTGCACGACGAGCGCCACGGTCAGCGGGTTATCGGCGGAGTATTCCTGCGCCATGACGGCGGTTGCCGACACCGAGGCGAGCAGCCCCGCTGCGGCGAGGCCGACAAACGTGCGGCGCGTGAATCTGGACTTGGACATGGACGGTGCTCCTGTTGGGTGGTCTTGTTACGGGCGGTAGGCGATCGAGGCACGATAGAGCGCGATCAGACGCTCCCTCTTGGCCTCTTCGATCAAGGTCACCATCGGCGTGCCGAGGCGGCCTGAAGGGTCGACGACGGTCATGCCCCGCGTGACGCCGGGCGCGAGCGCGACATCCACCGAGGCACGAACCGACTTGATAACGATACCAGCATCAATCACCGCTGCAGCGGCCAGCGGGTCGACGAAGCGGAAATGGTCCTCGCCGCCATAGGAGATCACGGTCTGCCGCGCATGCGCGGCCAGCGTGAGCGAGAAGTCCTTTTCGAACCCCTCCTCTATCTCGGCGAACAGCGCGTCGAGCTCCGCCCCGGTAAGGTAGTGCGTGACGCAGGGCTCCCACGGCGCCACCACGATGTCGAGCGGCGCGCCGAACACGATGGCGGCCGCTTCCGGGTCGGCATAGATGTTGAACTCGGCCGCCGGCGTGGTGTTGCCCCGCCCATAGACCGTGCCGCCCATGATCGTGACCTGCCCGATCCCGTCCACGATGCCGGGGTTGAGCCTGAGCGCGAGGGCGAGGTTCGTCAGCGGCCCGATCAGCAGGATATCGACCTTGTCTCCTTCCGCCTTTGCGGAAAGGAAGCTCTCGACGAGGAACCGCACCGCGTCGTCGCCGGCCGGCTCAGGGATCGTTGCGGGCCGCGGCGCGCCGCCCAGCCCGTCCTCGCCGTGGATATATTTGGCGTCGATGATCGGCTGCGTCAGCGGCCGGTCGGCGCCCTTGTACACCGGCACTTCCGCCTTGCCGGCCACCGCCAGCACCGTCAGCAGATTGCGGGTCGCCGCCGCCATGCCGACATTGCCGAACACGCTGGTGATGGCGTCGGGCGTGCGCCCGGCCGCGATCAGCATGAGCAGCGCCTGCGCGTCGTCTACGCCGCCATCGCTGTCGAGGATCAGCTTGCGCACCATGCTCACGCCACCTTCCGCGCGACTTCGACGCGAGACCAGAAGTCCTTGTAGGTCTTCGAGTATTCGCTTCGGATCTCCGCGAAGGACCGTCGCGTCAGCCGACGACCCTCGACCAGTTGTTCACCTGCCACCCAGACATGCTCCACGTCTCTGCCGCTGCCGGAGTACACCAGCAGTGTCTCCGCATCCGGCGTTTCGGAATATCCCGGCCCCGACATGTCGATCGCGACGATGTCGGCGGCCTTGCCCACTTCCAGCGAGCCGATCTCATGGTCGAGCCCCAGCGCCCGCGCGCCCTCGATCGTCGCCATGCGCACCAGTTCGCGGCTGGAAATCGGCTGCGCCACGCCCTCGCGATGCGACGCGACGAGCCCGGCCACCCGCATCTCGGCGATCATGTCGTAGGCATTGTTGGCCGCGACATTGTCGGTCCCCAGCGCCACCACTACCCCGGCCTCGCGCAGCGCCACCGCCGGGCACATCCCGTCGCGCCCCGAGCGCAGCCCCGCCGTCGCGCAATAGGCAACCGAGGCCGCCGGCGCAGCCGCAAAGATCGCGATGTCCGCCTCCGACAGGTCGAGGCAGTGCGCCGCATGCACCCGCCCGGCGAAGAACCCGTCGCGGTTCAGCGCCTCCGTCGCCGTCAGCCCGTAGCGCTCCAGCGTTTCGGCATTGTCCTCCGGCCCCGCCGCCATGTGCAGATGCATGCCGCAGCCATATTTCAGCGACAGCGCGACCTCGGCCCGGATCAGCTCCTCGGAATTGTCGACATAGGGCGCATGCGGCCCGAACCACGGGATCACCCGCCCATCGGCCGAGCGCTGCCGCTCGATGAAGGCAGCGGCCTTCGCCAGCTCTTCATCCCCGCGCGCCCGGTCCCCGAGCTCGACGATGCCATAGGCGATCACCGATCGGAGCCCCGCCTCCGCCACCGCCGCCGCGATCTCGTCGGCAAAGAAGTACTGGTCGCAGAACGTCGTCGTCCCGCTGAGCGCCATTTCCGCGCAGGAGAGCGCCACCGCCGGCCCGATATCGCTCGAAACCAGCGACAGCTCGGGCTCGCGGATCGAGTTGTACCACCCCTCCATCGTCAACAGACTCTGCCCCTCGGAACGCCCGCGGAACAGCACCATCGCCGAGTGCGTGTGGGCATTGACCAGCCCCGGCATCACCAGCCGGCCGGGCAGCGACAGCACCTCGTCGAACCCCTGCTCCGCCGGGCAATCCGCCGCCGCGCCCACCCCCGCGATCCGCCCGTCGACGATCGCCACCCAGCCTTGGGCATGCACGGTATCGTGGCCGTCCACCGTGAGGATGGTGGCGTCGCGGAGCAGAGTAGAACCCATTTGACCTGTCGTCGGTAAAGCGCTTTACATGACGATGTAAGGCCGGTTTCACGACGCTTGTCAAACGCTATCCCGGCGCAAATGCTTCCTTCAAGTGCGTTTTGAACAGGCGCCCAGTTTTTCGGCAAAGGTGCGATGAGCAGCAATCCCTTCACCGTCGACCCGGCCGTTCCGGCCCGTCTCGCGGCCCTCGGCGCCGAGCGCACCGCCGCCATCCGCACCGCCGTGCGCGACTATTTCGCCCGCATTACGCCCGACAGCGCGGCCAATGACGGCGGCGTGCTCCCCGCCCCGCTGGTCGCCGACATCGTCGCCCGCTACGGCCTCGCCTCGCCCCGTGACCTGATGCTGCTGCTGCTCGAAGTGGCGCAGTCCTTCGCCGCCCCGCCCATCTCCGACTTCCACGTCGGCGCCGTCGGCCTCGAGGCCGGCAGCGGCGATCTGATCCTCGGCGGCAATGTCGAATTCCCCGGCACCCATCTCGGCTACACCCTGCATGGCGAGGGGTTCGTCTTCACCCGCGCCATGAGCCGCGGCACCGACATCGCCGCCATCGCCATTGGCGAGGCGCACCCCTGCGCCCATTGCCGGCAATGCCTCGCCGAATACGCCGCGAGCGACCGGCTGGAGCTGATCGACCCGCTCGGGCACACGCTCACCATGGCCCAGCTCTACCCCTGGCCGTTCGATCCCGCCTATCTCGGCGAACGCGGCGCGGTCCCCGGCCGGGAACTCTGGCCCGCCCTCGCGCCCACCGGCGACAGCGCAGCGCCCGTCCCCGCCGCCCTGCTCGCGGCCGGCCGGCGCAGCCACTCGCCCTACAGCAAGTGCCCCGGCGCCGTCCTGCTCACCACTGCGGACGGCACGACCTTCACCGGCTTCGCCATCGAGAGCGTCGCCTTCAACCCCACCATCCAGCCGCTGCAGATGGCGATGGTCGATCTGCTCGCCCATGGCTACGCCGGCGCCGACATCGCCAGGGCCGACCTCGGCACCGTGCTGGGCGGCGCAGTGGACTACCGCCGCGCCACCGCCGAACTGCTGCAGGCCATCGCGCCGGCCGCGACCCTCGGCGTCCATGGCTGGTCGGCATGAGCGCCCTCGATCTCGCCCGCGCCGCCTCGCCCGATATCGCCGATGCGGTGCGCAAGGGCACCCTCGCCGTCCTCGCGCTCGGCGCCTGCGAACAGCATGGCGCGCACCTGCCGCTCACCACCGATACCGACATGGCGCATGGCGTCGCCCGGCGGCTGGCCGATAGGCTCGATGCGCTGCTGCTGCCGCCCATCGCCTATGGCGACGCCTGGACCGCCAGCGGCTTTCCCGGCACCATTTCCATCTCCCCGCGCACCCTGCAGGCCCTCATCGAGGACATCGGCAGCGAGGTGCACCGCACCGGCATCCGCGGTCTCGTCCTGGTCAACGGCCATTTCGGCAACCGCGAACCGATGCTGCTCGCCGCGCGCACCCTGGTCACGGCGGGCCTCCCCGTCTGCCACCTCGACTACCCCGGCCTCGCCGGCCTCGCCGCCGAGATCTGCGACAGCTCGCCCGCGGCCCCGCATTTCTACCATGCCGACGAGGTCGAGACCGCCATCATGCTGGCCCTCGCCCCCGCCGCCGTCGACATGAGCCGAGCCCAACCCTCCTACCCCGACTTCCCCGCGACCTTCGGCTCCGAGCCCATGCAACTCGGTGCCTTCAACCCCAGCGGCGTCTTCGGCGACCCCCGCCCGGCCACGGCCGATAAAGGCGAGCGCCTCGTCGCCGGCATCCTCGCCCACAGCCTCGACATCATCGGCACCTGGCGGCACCGCCATGGCATCTAGCCACCCCACCCCGCCCACCGCGTCACCGCCCACAGGGCAGCGCCTCCTGGCACCGCCATGGCGACCCTGAGCGAAGTCGCCGCCGAGGCCGGCGTCTCCCCCACGGCCGTGTCGCGCTATCTCAACAAGCGCATCGCGCTGCCGCTCTCCACGCGGAAGCGCATCGACGCGGCCATCGCCAAGCTCGATTACCGTCCCAACGTGCTGGCGCGGCGGCTCTCGACCGGCAAGACCGAAGCGCTGAGCCTCGTCGCCGCCGACATCGCCAACCCCTTCTTCGCCGAGCTGGCGGCAGCGGTCGAACGCGAGGCCCATGAGCGCGGCTACGCCGTTTACATTTCCTCCACCGCCAGCGGTGCCGGCAGCGAGGCCGACGCCATCCGGCGCCTGACCGACGGCCATGTCGATGGCCTCATCATGATGACCAACCAGGTCGATGACGGCACCCTCGCCCGCCTGCTCGACGGCCTCGGCAACGTCGTGCTGCTCGATGAGGCCATTGCCGGCCCCGCCGTCCCGAAGATTCTCGTCGAGAACGCCGAAGGCACCGCGATGGCCACCCGGCACCTGCTCGCCGCCGGGCACCGCGACATCGCGCTGATCAGCGGCCCGCCCCGGCTCCTCACCGTCACGGAGCGCCTCGCCGGCTTCATGGGCGCCATGGCGGAGGCCGGCCTTGAGGTTCCCCCCGGCCGTGTCCTGCTCGGCAGCTACACCAGCCGCTTCGGCGACGCCGCGGCGACCGTGCTCCTCGAAGAGCCCAACCCGCCGACCGCCATCCTCGCCTGTTCCGATTTCATCGCCATGGGCGTGGTCCGCGCCGCCCGCCGGCGCGGGCTGGTGATACCCGACGATCTCAGCCTCGTGGGCTTCGACGACATGGCGATCGCCGAGCTGATCGATCCCCCGCTTACCACCGTCCGCCAGCCGATCGAAGAGATGGGCCGGCTCGCGGTGCGCCATCTGCTTTGCCTGCTCGACGGCGAGCAGGCTCCGCCTGCCGAAACCCGCCTGCCGGTTCGGCTTATCCTCCGCCACTCCGTGGCGGCTCCACCCATCGAGGCCAAGAAATGACCAAGAACATCCTCATCGCTGGCGAGTCCTGGACCGTCCATTCCATTCACCAGAAGGGCTTCGACAGCTTCACCACCACCGAATATGCCGAGGGCGTGCGCTGGCTGCGCGCGGCGCTCGAGCAGGGCGGCTGGACCGTCACCTACCAGCCCGCCCATGTCGCGGCCCGCGAGTTCCCGTTCACCGCCGCGGACCTCGCCAGATTCGACTGCGTGATCCTCTCCGATATCGGCGCCAACACGCTGCTGCTGCATCCCGACACCTTCTCGAAGTCGAAGGTGCTGCCCAATCGCCTCCACGCCATCCGCGACTATGTTGCCAATGGCGGCGGCTTCATCATGGTGGGCGGCTATCTCACCTTTCAGGGCATCGACGCCAAGGGCCAGTATGCCGGCACCGCCATCGAGGACATCCTGCCGGTCACGCTGTCGCGCGCCGACGATCGTGCCGAAGCGCCGCAGGGCATTGCCCCGCATGTCGCCCGGCCTGACCACCCGATCGTGTCGGGCCTCGAGCCGCAATGGCCGGATCTGCTGGGCTACAACCGGCTGACCGTCAAGCCGGAGGGCGAACTGGTCGCGACCGCCGGGGAGGACCCGCTGCTGGTCGCCGGCCGCTACGGCAAGGGGCGCAGCGTCGCCTTTGCGTCCGATTGCGGTCCGCACTGGGCGCCGCCGCCCTTCGTCGAATGGGCGGGCTACCAGCGCCTCTGGACCCAGATCGCCGACTGGGCCGCGGGCCGCATCTGATGGCGATCTCTGTTCAGCAGCCGGCCGATCCATGGCAGCGCACCACCACGGCCCAGGGCTTTGCCGCCGACGAGGTCATCTCGGCGCTGCAGAAATGCATCCGCCGCGCCATGGTGGACAATGCGCTGCTGCTGGGCTGGGAGATGTATCTCACCAGCCCCGAGCTCGAGGAAAAGCTCTGGTCCCGCCTCTGCGTCATCGCGGTCGAGGATATCGGCCTCGGCCGTCCCGATGCGCCGGTGCTGATCGAAACGCTGTACCGCCAGCACGGCCGCTACGACCGGCCGGGCGGCGACCGATTCCTCTTCGCCGCCCACGCCATCCGCGTGCTCGCGACCGCTACCAAGGATCGCACCAGCGACGACATGGTCAACTGGGCCATGCGTGGCACCCAGCTCGGCGAATTGCGGCCGGAGATCCCGGACGTGGCGCGTGACATGCACACGCTCCAAGGCCAGCAGCAGGGCCGCGACTATCGCTTCTTCATGGAAGAGGCGAGCAAAGTCGTCCCCGAACTGCCCGACCGCGACCGCCGCTACCGCGACTGGATCATGGCGGCGCTCGATGCGGGAAAGCTGAAGTGACGGAAGACTTGCCGGACGACCTGATCATCACCGCGCGCGACGAGGTCCGCATCCGCCGCCACCTCGCGCTTGTCGCGCTGGGCAAGGCTCCGGCTGATCGCGTCGTCCGTGTCGGCCGGCTGCTCGACGTCTATGGCCGCCACTGGCACCTCGATCAGGACGTCGTCATCTCCGGCCGCCGCATCGCCTGGGTCGGCCCGCACGGGGCCTGGCCGGGCGAGGCCGGGGAACGCGTCGACCGCTCCGCTCTGGCCGCCGTCCCCGGCTTCGGCGAAGTGCACAAGCACATCGAATCCAGCCACCTCACCCCCGAATGGGAGGCGGCACTGGTGCTGCCGCATGGCTGCACCTGGACCTGCGAGGCCAGCCACGAATTCTCCAATGTCGATGGCGCGCGCAATCTGGAGTTCTGGATGCTGGCGCGCCGAACTGGCTCCCCGGCCAAGATCTTCCCCCTGCCCGGCTCCGCCGTGCCCCCGACGGCCTATGAGTGGGGCGGCGGGCACTATGGCTTCGACGAGCAGGACGGCTTCCTCGCCGGGCATCTGTCGGTGCCGGGGCTCGACGAGGTCATGGATTGGCCTGCCGTCTGGAACGCGGACAATCCCTCCCATGAACGGCTCTGGGGCATGATCGAGGCGACCTTCGCGCGCCGCGGCGTGGTGGAAGGTCATGCCGCCGGCATGCGCGGCATCGACGAGATCAGCGCCTTCGCCGCCGCCGGCATGGCGTCGGACCACGAGGCGTGGACGCCCGAGGAGGTCGCCGACAAGCTCCGGCGCGGCCTCTTCATGGAGTTGCGGCCGCACTCGCTGCCCGACATCGTCACCGCTCTCCTCGCCGCCGGACAGCAGGACTGGTCGAACCTCGCCCTCTGCACCGACGACCGCAGCGCCTCGGACACGCTGAAGCTCGGCGGGACCGATCACAATGTGCGCCTCGCCATGGCCGCAGGGCTGCCTCTCGAGATCGCCGTGCAGTTGGTCACCATCAACCCGGCCCGACACATGCGGCTGACGCCCTGGGTGGGTGCGATCGCGCCGGGCCGCTATGCCGATATGGTGCTCCTTGATGATCCGGCCCGGCTCGGCATCGCCGAAGTCTGGGCCGATGGCCGGCAGGTGTCCGAGGGCAGACGCTATACCGCGCCGGTCCCCGAGATCGCCTGGCCCGACTGGGCGACCCGCACCGTCAGCATCGACCGCCGCCTCACCGCCGGCGATTTCGCCATTGCGGCCCCCGACCCCACCGCCGCGACGGCCAATGCCGCCCTGCTGCGGCCCTTCCACTGGAGCGACGAGTTCATTGTCACCACCCTCCCCGTCGCCGATGGCGAAGTGCAGCGCGACGCAGAGCGCAACATCACCAAATTCGCCATCGTCGACCGGTTCTCGGGCGCCGCCAAGACCGCGAGGATGTTCTGGCTCGGCACCGGACCGCGAACGCCGGACACCGCGCTCGCCTGTTCCATGGGGCACGACAAGCACAATATCTGGGTCGTCGGCTCCTCCGACGACGCCATGGCGCTTGCCGTCAACACCCTGGTCGACCTCCAGGGTGGCTGGGCACTGGTCAGCGCCGGCAAGGTGCTCGCCACGGTCCGCTACGAGGTCGGCGGCCTGATGACCTGCCGCCCGGCCCCGGAGCTGGACGCCGAAATGGCCGAGCTCTACCGCCAGGGCGACACCATCGAGTGGATGTACGAACCCACCTTCTCGCCACGCTGGTGGCCTGGCTTTCCCGAACGCCTGGCGTTCGCCACCCTCACCTGCGCCCCCTGGCGCTGGGTGCTGGTCGCCCCCTCCCCCCTGGCACCCGACGGCTTCGTCAACGTCGCCACCGGCGCTACGCACAAGGTGGTCTGGTAGGCGCAACCTGACGGTCCCACTCCACCTGTCGACACACGAGGATGTTTCATGTTCAGTCTGACTCACCGCCGCTGCAGTCGTCTCCCTCCCCCTTCGCGGAGGGCTGTCGCATAGTGCACCGGCGTAGCTGTGATCGCCTTCTCCCCTTGAGGGACTTCGAGCCGGTCGCGTAGCGATCACTCGCTCCAGTGGAGCGAGTGAAGGTGAAGAAGGTGCCCGAAGGGCGGATGAGGGGTGGTTCGGCAAGCGCACAATGGCCCGTCCACGCACTGATAGACACTTCGGCTCCAACCACAAGTACTCGCAGAGCCTCGCCAATGTGATCGGCGGAGGCGATGACTTCGGGTCCGGTCTCGGCGATGATCTGGCATGGTTGATCCAAACAAGCCCCGCCCCGTCCCCGCCAGCCGGCTGGAGCGTCTTCTCGGCATGGGAGCCCTCGCCGGGGTGATCGGCGCCAACGCCGCGCTGTCCGGCGCGCGGCAATTGCTCAAGGCGCAGCCCCCGAAGCTCGAGGACCTGCTGCTGGCTCCCGCCAACGCCCTGCGCATCGCCGACAAGCTCTCGCACATGCGGGGTGCGGCGATGAAGCTCGGCCAGCTCCTTTCCATGGATGCCGGGCAGGTCCTGCCGCCGGAATGGTCGAGCGTGCTGCAGCGCCTGCAGGCCGACGCCGCGCCCATGCCGCCGCAGCAGCTCGAACAGCAATTGACCCGCAACTGGGGCCGCGACTGGCGCCAGCGCTTCGAGAGCTTCGCCATGCAGCCCATCGCAGCCGCCTCCATCGGCCAGGTTCACCGGGCCCGGACGCGGGAGGGGCGCGACCTCGCGATCAAGGTGCAATATCCCGGTGTCGCGGCGAGCATCGATTCCGATCTCGACAACATCGTCTCCGTCCTGCGCCTCTCCCGCGCCGTGCCGGCCGGCATCGACCTCGCTCCCCTGGTCGCCGAGGCGCGCCGGCAGTTGCGGCAAGAGGCGGACTATCTCGCCGAAGCCGCCTTTCTCACCGACTACCGTCGCCACGTCGCCGCCGATGTCGAGCTGCTGGTCCCCGACATCGTCGCCGACCTGACCGGGCCATCCATCCTCGCCATGGATTTCATCCCTAGCGAGCCGATCGACCGTCTGGAATTTGCGCCCCAGGCCGAACGCGACCGCCTGGTCACCAAGCTGGTGCGGCTGACGCTGGACGAGGTCTTCAGCTTCGGGCTGATGCAGACCGACCCGAACTTCGCCAACTTCCGCTACCAGCCGCTCACCGGCCGGCTCGTGCTGCTCGATTTCGGCGCGACGCGCCCGATCCCCGCCGAGCTGTCGCGCAAGCTCCTCCAGCTGCTCCGCGCCGCCCTCGCCGGCGACGCGGCCGCCCAGCGCGCCGCCATGATCGAGATCGGCTACTTCGCGCCCCACCAGCATCGGCTGGCCCGGATCGCGCTCGAACTCCTTGCGCTCGGCATGGGCGAAGTGCTGGCGACGAGCGCTTTCGATTTCCACGCCGCCGACCTGCCCCGCCGGGCCCGTGACATCGGCCTCGCCGCCGGGTTCGATAAAGACCTCTGGTCGGTCCCGCCGGTCGACACGCTCTTCATCCACCGCAAGATCGGCGGCATCTACCTGCTCGCGGCCCGCCTCCGTGCGCGCGTAAATCTCCGCGCGCTCTTCGAAGAATACGGCGCGAAAGTGGCCGCCTGAGCGGCGCCGTTCAGCGCCGGCTCAGCTTCCGTTCAGCATGTTGGCGACAATCAGGCCGCCGAGCGCCGCATCCTCCACCCGGCTGCCCCGAGTCCAGTCGCCCGTCGCCGCCAGCCCGAGTGCTAAATCGACATGCGGAGCACTGTCCTCCTGCGGCAGGCGGCGTGCGGACGCCCAGCGATGCACCGCACTGAAGGCGGCCTCCGCCGCATCGATCCCGGTCGCCGCCAGCAGCGCTTCGCTGAGCAGCGCGCCCAGTTTCTGCGGCTCCTGCCCCAGATGCGCGGCCGCCCACTCGCTGCTCGAATGCACCGAAAGGCTTGTTCCGCCAGCACTTCTTCCCGGCTTGCTCGAATTCACCCCGATCCACTCGACCGGCGAATCCTTGACCCGCGCCGCGCTCCATTCGAGCCCGAGATCCTGCGCGAACCCCAGCATCAGCGCGTAGCACGGCGCCATCCGCGCGGTGCGCAGCGGCCCGTCCGGCGGCGCATGCGGCCCGAACAGCGCCAGCGTCTGGTGCGCCGTGGTGGTCGAGATCACCCAGTCGAACACCCCCAGTTCGGCCCCGGCCGTGTCGCGCAACGCCCAGCCGGCCGCCCCGCGATCCCCGAGCGGAGCCACCTCGACCCCCGCCCGCACCTCGAGGCCTTCCACTAAAGCCTTGGGAAGACTATTCATATTCGGCACGCCGACATAATGCACATCCCGCCCCTCGGCCACCCCGGTCACCCGGCCGTCCGCGATCTGGGCGATCCCGCCGCGCCACTGCGCCACCGTTCCCTTCGCCAGCAGCGGCGCCAGCAATTGCGCGAAACGCTCGTCCCGGATGGTGAAGTACTGCGCACCGTGATCGAAGGCGAACCCCTCGGCGAACCGCGTCGCCATCCGCCCGCCGACCCCGCGCCCCTTCTCGAACACCACCACCTGATGCGTGCCGGCCAGCCGATGCGCCAGCGTCGCGCCGCCGATCCCGGCCCCGATGATCGCAACCCGGCTCATACGACGACACTCCACACCACCAGACCGCTCCCGAGCCCCAGTGTCGCGACGATCCGCACCCGCCAGAACCATTGTGAAATCAGAGAGTTCGCCTGCAGCCGCCAGTCCACCAGCAGCAGCAGGCCAAGCACCGCGGCCAACATCAGAAACGCCAGCATTGCCGACCATTGATAGGTCAGCACCGCTCCCCAGGCCGCCAGCGCCCCGACATTGCTGGTGATCAGCAGGTTGAGCGGCGCATCCGGACGCTGCAGATAGAGGCCCCAATGCATCCCGCAAACGAAGCTCGCGATCACCGCGCCATAACCGAGCGCAGCAAACGCGGCGAACGGCGTGCCGAGGCCGAAATGCAGCCCGAGGCACAGCCAGGGCGGCAATATGCCTGCAAAGGCAAGCAACTGGGCAAGTCTGATCTGGCGGTCGTTCATCCGGCACCCTTCAAGGATCGCGCCGCCTCTACTATCGGCGCTAACCTGTTCCGGACCAGAACTATTTTCGCGCCAACCTGCGACACGCCATCCCAGCAGGAGGCTGTCAGGCGCCGAGGTCGATCGCCGTGATGTGCCAGCGCCCCAGATTGGCCGAGTACAACGTCGTGCCCTTCAGCGCGATGTTGGTCGGATGCGCCATCACCGTCGCCGCCTTGTCCTCGATCAGCGTCTCGAGCGGCCCGCCCGGCCGCCAGCGATAGATGCGGCTCGGCTCGTAGCACGAGATGTAGAGCGTCCCGTCCGGCGCAAAGGCCAGCCCGTCGGGTACCGTGTCCACGCCGCGAATGGCGACTTCCGGCGTCCCGGCCGATCCGTCGGCGGCGATCGGCACATAGCTCACCTGGCTGCGATCACTCTCGACCACATAGAGCCCGCTCCCATCGGGCGTGAGCGCCATGCCGTTGGCGAAATCCATCGGCGCGCTGCACCACACCCCGCCCGCTCCGGTCGCGAGGTCATAGCGGAACACCCCCGGCCCGAGATTGTTGTTGCCGCGGCTGTCGGAGACGTAGAGCACCCCCCGCGCCTCGTCGACCACCGGATAGTTCGGCACGAGGATGCCGGAGGCGGCGAACCGCTCCACCGCGCCGCGCGCCGCATCGTAGCGGAACACCGCCGCATGCTTGAGGTCGCACACGAAGCAGTTGCCGGCACTGTCGAAGGCGATCCCGAGCGCAAAGCCGCCGGTGCTGCCCATGCGCGTCACCCGGCTCCCATCGGCTTCGATGCGTAGCAGGTCGCCCCATTCCGTGCCGCACCACACCGAGCCATCGGCATGGATCGCCACTCCCTCGGGATGCGCTACGCGCGGCTCGGTGAAGATACCGTCGAAGAACACGCGTGCCGCCGAGATCGGCAGGATCGTCGTCATGTTGGCCTCCCTGGCTCCAGGCTCTCCACTGCGATGCGATAGCGCGTCGTGAACGGCTCACCGGCCCGGAACTCCCGTGCAGTCGGCGTGCCAGCGGCGGCGATCGGGTTGTCGGCGAGCGCCGTCGCCGGCCCGAGCCCGAACGGCGAGCAGATCGGCTCCATCCCCAGCGCCAGATGCCGGCCGTTCCATGGGGCCGCCTTGCGCCCCCTGTTCGAGTACCAGAGCAAGAGGCTCGGGAAGTGCTCGGCCTGCCATTGGAGCCGCACACGATAGCCTTCCGCGAGGTTGGCGAGCGCCACTTCCCCGGCGATGTCGTTGAGCTGCAGCAGTTCCTCGGTGTCGGCGGCGAGCGGCACGAGGCTCGCATCCACCCAGCCACCATCCCGCCCCGGCACCTCAACAAGGCTCGCAAAGCCCTGATCGAGGGCAAACACTTCGCGTCCCGGCTCGACACTCCCGGGATAGGTACGCCCTTCCCGGAACGACGCCGGCTCTATCCGCGCGCCGCCGGCAACGAGCGGCAACCGGAACGTCGGGTGCAAGCCGAGCGGCAACCGGCAATCCTGCCGCACTTCGACCGTCAGCGTGATGTCCACGGCCGGGGCGTCCGGGTCGGGGGTGATCACCCGCTCGAGCCGCGCAACAGGGTGATCCGCCGGGTAGTCGATCCCGAGCTTCAGGCTGCCGGCATCGCTCGCCATCCACGCCCAGTCATGGTTGGAGCTGTGCCCGTGCACCTCCTCGTCGGCCGCCGCCGGTGCCATCAGCCGCGCCCAGGCCGGCGGCGACGCATCGCCCGGCACTGAATAGCCGAACGGCACGCAGGGCCACTCGCCGCGCAATCGCCTGAGAATGCCGGGTAGCGCCTCCGTCCCCGGCGCGTCCGCCCAGGGCGCGATATGCATCGGGCTCACCTGCCGGCCATCGGGCAGCACGAAGGTCAGCGGCGCCAGCATCGCGGCATGGCGCTGCACGGTCAGCGCACCATGGGCCCAGCCGAGCCCGCGAAATCCGTCAGCCTTGCTCATGTCGTCCTCGCTTTGGCGGCCGCTCGCTCGGCGCTCTTTTGCGCAAAGGCCTGCACCCGCGCCTGGCCGATCTCGCTGCGATAAAGGCTGGTCACCAGTCGGCGCTCCGCTTCCAGCCCCGCATCGGTCGCGCCGGCGCTCGCCATCGCGGTCAGATGCTTCAGCCCCGAGATGGCGTCGGGCGGCTCTGCCGCGACACCCTCCGCCACCGCCAGCGCCCGCGCCAGCAGCTCCTCGGCTGCCAGGATCTCCTGCACGAGCCCGCAGGCGACGAAACTCTCCGCCGGCACGATGGCGCCGGTCATCAGCAGGAAGTTGGCGCGGTTGCGCCCCAGCTTCAGCACGCTCCGCTGCGTGCCGCCGCCCCCCGGCACGAGCCCGAGCTTGATCTCCGGCAAGCCCATCTTGGCCTCGGCCACGGCGAACACCATGTCGCAGCAGAGGACGAGTTCGAAGCCACCGCCGAGCGCATAGCCGTTTACCGCCGCGATCACCGGCTTCGCGTTCGCCTCGACGCTGCGATACATGCGGGCGCCGCGCTCCTGGAAGGCGTCGAACTCCGGCCCGCTTTGCGCGGCATACTCCTTGATGTCGGCCCCGGCCATAAATCCCCGGCCTTCGCCGGTAACGACGATCGCCCCGACCGCGTCATCCGCCGACAGCCCCTCCATCGCCGCGATGATCTCGCCCTGCATCAGGCGGTTCATGGCGTTGAGCTGGTCCGCCCGCCGAAAGGTGACGAGCGCCACCCGTCCCTGCCGCTCGACCGACAGCGTCTCGAACGGGCCCATCTCAGGCCTCGTCGACCGTCATGTCGCCGCTCCCTTCCAGCGCGGCGATCTCGTCGGCGGAGAGCCCGAATTCGGCGAGGATTTCGCGCCCATGCTGCCCGACCAGCGGCGCGGGACGTTCGATGGCGGGTGGCGTTTCGCTCATCCGGATCGCCGGCGCAGCCACCTTCACAGTGCCGGCGCGCGGGTGCTCGTAGGAGGCGATCATCCCCATATGCGTCACCTGCGGATCGTCGGCAGCCTGCCGGATGTCGTTGATCCCGGCACACCAGATATCGGCTGCCAGCAGCTTCTCCAGCAGCTCCTCGCGGTCGAAGCGGCGCGTTTCCGAATTCACCTTCTCCCACACCTCGTCGCGCTTGGCGAACAGCGTCTCGAGGTCGTCGTAGACGGCGAGTTGCGGCGCGCCGAGCGTCTCGTAGAGCGTCTTGAACGGGCTCATCGCGATCGACACGTAGCTGCCGTCCCGCGTCTCGTAGACACCGAACGGCGCCTGCATGCCCGGGTGCCCAATGCCGGAATTGGGCCGCACGAAGTCCTGCCCCAGATTCAGTACGCCGACGAATTCCTGCCCCAGATGCGCTATCATCCCGGCCAGCAGGTTCACTTCGATCTTCTGCCCCTTGCCGCTCCTTTCCCGGTAGTAGAGCGCCGAGAGGATGCCATAGACCATGTTCATCGCGCCGATCTGGTCGGCGAGGCCGGCCCCGGCGGGAATCGGCGGGCCATCGCCGCGCCCGGTATTGGCGGAGAGCCCCGCGAGACCCTGGATCAGCATGTCCTGCCCCGGTCGGTCGACATAGGGCCCGCTCTCGCCATAGCCGGACCCGGAGCAGTAGATGATCCGGGGGTTCACCGCCTTGAAGTCATCATAGCCATAGCCAAGCCGCGCCAGGACGCCCGGACGAAAGTTCTGCACCACCACATCGGCCTTGCGCGCCATGTCCATGATGATCGCATGCACCCGCCGGCTCTTAAGGTTGAGCGCGATTGACCGCTTGTTTCGGTTCCAGGCGAGGAAATTCGGGCTTTCCGACCCGCCGACCCACTTGGCGAAGAAGGTCATGGAGCGGAACATGTCGCCGCCGCCTGCCCGTTCGATCTTGATGACGTTGGCGCCCATGTCGGCCAGCAGCTGCGTGGCGAACGGCCCCTGCAGCAAATGGCTGAAATCGAGGATGGTGACGCCTTCGAGGGCTTTGTTCATGGTTCGGATCACCCGTATGGAGGCTAGACGAGATCAGGCACGTAGCGCGGTGCGGCGGTGAGCCCGCCATCGACCCGAAGGTCGATCCCGGTCGTAAAGCCCGCCGCATCGCTTGCCAGATAGACGGCGGCCTCTGCCACCTCTTCCGGCGCGCCGATCCGGCCGATCGGATGCATCTTGACCCAGGCGCGGGCCACCTGGTCGCCGAGCTCGCTGATCACCTGCTCGTTCATCGGCGTGTTGATCGTACCCGGCGATATCGAGTTGATCCTGACATTGTGTGGACCGAACTCCACGGCCATCTGGCGCGTCATGGCCATGACGGCGCCCTTGGCACCGGCATAGGCAGTCCAGCCGTCGAGCCCGATATGGCCCTGCGCCGAGGCCATGTTGATAATCGAGCCGGAACGCTGGCGGATCATGTGGGGCAGCGCGAACTTGCAGCCGCGGAAGACGCTGGTCAGGTTGATGTTGATCAGCCTGTGCCACTGCTCGTCGGTCATCTCGTGCACCGGCATGCCGCCGATCGCGATGGCCGCGTTGTTGACCATCACGTCGATTCGGCCCAGCCGCGCCACGGCGCCATCGATCAGGGCCCGGATATCGGCTTCCACGCCGACATCGCAGTGCACATATTCGGCCTGTCCGCCCGCCTTGCGGATACCCTCGGCCGCCGCCGCGCCGCGCGCATCGTTGATGTCCGACAGGACGACCTTTGCGCCTTCCCTTGCCATGGCCTTGCTGATCGCATGACCGATGCCGTCGGCGCCGCCGGTGACCACCGCGACCTTTCCATCCAGACGCCCCATGACTTCCTCCTAGTGTCGGTGCCGCTTCAATTCATCCAGGGCAACAGCCGCGATGATGATGAGGCCGGTAATGACCAGCTGCCATTCGGTCGCGATGTTCAGCATGCCGAGCCCATTCGACAGGAAAGCGAGGATCAGCACGCCGAGTGCCACGCCGCCGAGGCTCCCCACCCCGCCCGCGAGGCTGACCCCGCCGAGCACCACTGCGGCGATCACCTGAAACTCGAACCCCAGCCCGGCCACATGCACTGCCGAGCCGAGCCGCGAGGACAGCAGGATCCCCGACACGCCGGCCAGGAGGGCGCTGATGACGAACGCCGCGAACTTCAGCCGTTTGACGTTGTAGCCGGCAAGGCGCGCGACTTCCGGATTGCCGCCGACCGCATAGATGTGCCGGCCGAACGGGCGATGCCGCATCACGTAGATGAACACCACCAGCAGCACGAGCGCGACGAGCGCGGGATAGGGCACGGTACCGAACAGCCGGCCATTGCCCATCTGGTAGAAGCTCTCGAGCTGGATCTTGTCCGAGATCGCGCGCTGCCCGGTATAGAGGTAGATCCCGCCGCGTATAATGAACATCGTGCCGAGGGTGACGATCAGCGAGTTGATGCCGAGATAGGCGGCAAAGAACCCGTTGGTGACCCCGACGACGAGCGCGAGGAACAGGGCGGACAGCATGCCGAGTTCGAGCGAGCCCGTCATGTTCATCACGACGACCAGCGGAATGCCGACAGCGCCGACCAGCGAACCGATCGAGACGTCGATCTCGCCCGCCAGCACCACGACGCCCACACCGATCCCCGCGATCATCGCGAGTGAGGCCTGGCCCAGCACATTGGTGATGTTGCGCGTGGTCAGGAACGTCCCCGACGCCAGCGAAAAGAACACGATCAGCAGCACGAGGCAGAGCAGCAGCGCCGCCTCGTTGCGCCGGAACAGGGCCAGCAATATCTCCCGCGGCCCCCGCGTTGCCGCCGCGGCCGACAGACTAGGCGATTGCGGCATTGAGAATGGCCTCCTGCGTTGCCTCGTCGCGCGCCATCACGGCCGTGATCCTGCCCTCCGCCATCACGGCGATCCGATCGCTGAGCCCCAGCAATTCCGGCATCTCCGAGGTCATCATGATCACCGCCAGCCCCTCGGCCGCGAGCCGGTCGATGAGCGCGAAGATTTCCGACTTGGCGCCGACATCAATGCCGCGCGTCGGCTCGTCGACGACGATCACCTTGAGCCCGCGCATCAGCCAGCGCGCCAACAGGACCTTCTGCTGGTTGCCGCCGGAAAGGTTCTTGATCTGTTGCTTGAGCGAGGGCGTCTTCACCCTGAACCGGTCGATGAAATCCTGCACCGCGCCCCGCTCGCGCGCTTCGTCGACGAAGCCGCTCCGGGCAAAGCTCTCGAGTGCGGCGAGGCTGGTGTTCTGCAGCACCGGCAACTCCAGCATCAGGCCCTCGGTCTTGCGGTCCTCGGTCAGAAGCCCGATTCCCAGCGCCACCCCGGTCTGGGTGTTGTGCGGCGCCAGCAGCTTTCGGCCGATGGTGATCCGCCCGGTCCGGATCGGATCGAACCCCACGATGGCCTTGGCCAGTTCCGTGCGCCCCGCTCCCATCAGGCCAAAAAAGCCGAGCACCTCGCCTGCCCGTGCCTCGAAGCTCACCTCGCGCAGCTTGTCGGTCGAAAGCCCCTCCACCTTGACCACCACATCGCCCCCCCCCTTGCCGCGCTCGCGAGGGAACAGATTGTCGATCTTGCGGCCGATCATGTCGTGGATCAGCGTGTCGTTGGTGTGCTCAGCTATCGGGCGCGTCGAAATGTGCCGACCATCGCGCAGCACCGTCACCGTGTCGGCGATCTCGAACACTTCGTCGAGCTTGTGGCTGACATAGACCACCGCGATCCCGAGCGCCGTCAGGCGCCGGATTACCGCGAACAGCAGCGCCACCTCGTTCGGTGTCAGCGACGAGGTCGGCTCGTCCATCACCACGATGCGCGCTTCCTGGGCCAGCGCGCGGGCGATCTCCACCATCTGCTGCTGGCTGACCGGCAGATGCCCCACCTTGGCCGCCGGGTCCACCGCGAAGCCGATCCGCTCGAACAGCGCCGCGGCCTCCTTGCGGATGGTTGCCCATTTGATCGAGCCGAGCCGACCCACCGGATAGTGCTCCAAGAAGATGTTCTCGGCGACGGTGAACTCCGAGATCAGCGCGATCTCCTGGAACACGACCTTGATCCCGGCCGTCAGCGCATCGCGCGGCGAGCGCAGTTCCGTCTCGACGCCTCCGATCCGGATACTCCCGGCATCCTTCTGGTACACACCGGCGAGGATCTTGATCAGCGTGGACTTGCCGGCGCCGTTTTCACCCATCAGGGCGTGCACCTTGCCCGGCTCGAGCGTCAGGTCGACATTCTCGAGTGCCAGGACGCCGGGAAAGCGCTTTCCGATCCCCGTCATCTCCAGCGCCGGCCCCGTCACGGGCGTCCGGCTCACAGCAGCTTCAGCGAGCATTGGCGCGGCTCCGCATCAGATCGAGATAGGTCGCACCGATGATCACCACGCCGGGCACGACCATCTGCAGGTTCTGGTCCCAGCGCAGGATGATGATGCCGTTGTCGATCACCTTCAGAACCAGGACGCCCAGCAGGGTACCCACCAGCGTTCCGCGCCCGCCCAAGAGGCTGGTGCCACCGAGGATGACCGCGGCGATGACCGTGAGCTCAAATCCTCGTCCAGCTGTCGGTTGGCCAGCGTTCATCAATGAGGCCAGAATCAGGCCCGCGAGCCCGGTGAGCAGCCCGGTGACCACGAACACCAGCAGCTTCAGCCGTTCCGGCCGGATGCCGGAAAGCCGGGCCGCCTTCTGGTTCGCGCCGACAGCATAGATGTATCGTCCCAGAGTAGTGTATCGCAACACGATGAATGCAGCGACGAATACGACGGCCGCGATGATGACTGGAACCGGCACCGGCCCAACATATCCCGTCGAAATCGCAGTAAAGGCAGGCTGCTGGTGCATATTCTGCACAGCCTCCCGCGAATAGAGAAACACGCTACCCTGCAGGATCATCATGGTTGCTATGGTGCCGATCAGCGAATTCACCCTGAGCCGCGTCACCACCAGTCCATTGAACAGTCCGACTGCCCCACCGAACAGGATTCCGGCCAGCGCGCCCATGGCGACACTCCCGGTCTTGTTGGTCACGTCCATCGCCACCACGCCGGAAAAGGCCAGCGAAGCGCCGACCGAGAGGTCGACCTCGGCGGAAATCAGCAGCATCGTCATCGCAGCCGCGACGATTAGCACCAGTGAACACTGCCGCAGAATGGCGATGATGTTCTCGACAGAATAGAACTGTGGCGACCCGATCGAAATGCCGATGCAGAGCACGATCAGCAGCCCCAGCAGGACGACCTGGCTATTGTCGGCAAGCCGGCCGAATATTGGCGCCGTCTTGCTCGGTTGGGAAAGTTCGCTCATCTTGCTCCTGAGGGATCAAGGAAGGCCGGGACACGACTGGGCGCCCCGGCCGGAAGCAGGCTCAGGCCTAGAGATCGGCCGCGGTCTTCATGCACTTCTCGGGCGGCTGGACGGCATTGACGCTGTCCCAGTTGATGGTCCGGGTCGTGCCCTCCACCGAGTAGAAGTTCTTCCAGCTGTCGGTGCCGACCATCGGCGCGGTCGGCGACACGATATGCGCCGGCACAGCGACGTTGTTGAAGAGGTCTACTGCCGCGTCGACCGACGTGAAGCCGACCTTTTCGGGGAACATCGCCGCTTCGATCTGATAGCTCGGCTCGGTCGCCATCATGTTGATGAAGCCCAGACCTTCGCCACCAGTCCCCACCACCAGCAGCCCGTCCTGGGACTTGCCCGCAGCCTTCCAAGCCTGCAGTCCACCCTGCGAGGAGGAGTCGTTGATGCCGTAGATGATGTTGATGTCGCCGTTCTGCGCCAGCGCGGCGGCCGATACTTCGAGCGAGCGGTCCGGATTGCCGCCGCCATCGAGGTCATGCACCATCGTGGCGTCGGGCAGGATCGTCCGCAGCCCGTCCATGAAGCCGTTGGACCGCAGCACCGTGGCCGACAGCAGCGGCAGGCCGACATTCATCACCTTGGCGACGCCACCCAAATTGTCGCGGGCGTATTCGCCTGCCGCAACGCCGGCGTGATAGCCGGTGTCATAGTCGCAGATGGCGACCATGGTGGTCATGCCGGCAACCGGGTTGCCTTCGAGGACGAGAGGAACGCCCTCCTCCTTGGCGCGCCGGACGAGCGGCACAGCACCCTCTTCATTCACCGGCGTGATGATGAGCACGTCCACGCCCTGGGCCATGAAATCCTCGGCCGCCGACACCATGCGGGCGACGTCGAGATTGGCATCGCGGACTTCGAAGTCGATGCCGAGCTGGGATGCACGATCCTGCATGCCCTTGATGACGTTCTGGTACCACTCATGGGTGGCGTAGTTCGTCACATAGCCGATCTTCTTGGGCAGTTCGGCCGAGATCGCCGATGCGGTGACGACCGCAATCGCGGCCGATGTAGCGAGCAGGCTGGCTAGAAATCTCATCACTGTGATCCTCCCCGTTTCGGGTCTGTGCGGTCTGGCCCAGCATGCCGGAGGCGCTCCTCGCTCCAGTTCGTGCTGCCATCCCCTCCCGGCCGTTGACCGGTTATGTGCACTAGTATATTAGTAAGCAGCAGTTGTCCAGCGCGCGAGGCGCGGCTAAGACGAATGTCAGAGGACCTGCAGCTGCCGACGCTTCGACCACGCTCAACCGCTCAGAATGTCTACGAGCTCCTGCGCGGCGATATCGTCCTCGGCGCGCTGAAGCCGCTCGACGCCATTCGGGAAGTGGAGATCGCGCAGCGCCTCGGCGTGTCGCGCACGCCGGTCCGGGAGGCCCTGCTGCGGCTGGCCAATCTCGGACTGGTCGATATCTACCCGCAGGCCGGCACACGCGTCGCCCCGATCCGGCTCGAGAAGGTTCGCGCGGCGCAACTGATCCGTGAAGCGGTAGAAGTAGAGGTGGTCCGCCGGGCCTGTCGCGAAGTCACGGCCCGCGAGTTGGACAATCTGCGGCACCTGGTCGAAGATCAGGCCATTGCCGTGGCGCGTGGTGACAGCCGCAGGCTGTTCGAGCTCGACGAGACCTTCCACCGGCTGATCCACGCTTCGGCAGGGCTGTCATCGGTCGCCGACGAACTGGAAGACCTCAAGGTTCACCTCAACCGGCTGCGCTACGTCTCGGTGAACTGGCCGCGCGGCGGCGACAAGATCACCGAGGAGCATACCCAGATCGTCACGGCCCTGGCTGCCAGGGACGACGACGCAGCCGCAGCCGCCATGTCCCGTCACCTCCGGGCGGTGCTGCCCGTCATCGACCGCATTGCGGGCGGCGAAACGCCTCCTGCCTGAACGCTGCTGTGGAGCCTGCCTTGAAGATCGTCGATATCCGCGCCACCACGGTCGCCATGCCGCTCGAGGCGCCGCTGCGCCACGCCATCGGGGCGCATTGGGGCCGGTTCATCCGGACCATCGTGGAGGTCGTGCTCGACAACGGCATCGTCGGCCTGGGCGAGCTCGGCGGCGGCGGGGAGTCGGCTGAGGGCGCTGTTCGGGGCCTCCTGCCTTACCTCAAGGGCCATGATCCGCTGCAGCTGGAGCAGTTGCGCTGGAAGATCATGAACCCGACGGCCTCGCTCTACAACAACCGCCTGCAGGTTCATGCTGCCATCGAGATGGCCTGCATGGATGCGGCCGGCAAGAGCCTCGGCATTCGCGCCTGTGACCTGCTGGGCGGCGCCCTGCGCGAACAGGTGCCCTTCGCGAGCTACATCTTCTATCGCTTGCCGGATCCGGCCACCGGTCTGGGCGGAGAGACGTCACCGGAGGAGATTGTCGCCCATGCCCGCGACCTCGTCGGCCGTCACGGCTTCCGCACCCACAAGCTGAAGGGCGGCGTCTTCCCGCCCGACTTCGATATCGAGGTGATGCACGCTCTGGCCGACGCGTTCCCCACGCACGGGCTGCGGCTCGATCCCAATGCGGCGTGGTCGGTGGAACAGGCCATCCGGGTCGGCAAGGCCATCGAGCCGCTCAACAACGAGTATTTCGAGGACCCGACCTGGGGATTGGAAGGAATGCGGCGGCTGCGCCAGTTCGTCCGCATCCCCACCGCCACCAACACCGTGGTGGTGAATTTCGAGCAACTCGCCGCCAACATCCGGTTGGAGGCTATCGACGTGGTTCTGCTCGATACCACCTTCTGGGGCGGCCTGCGGCAAGCCCATAAGGCCGGCCAGGTGCTCGAAACCTTCCAGTATGGCGCCTCGGTGCACTCATCCGGCGAACTGGGCATCCAGCTGGCGTCTATGCTGCACTTGGGTGCCGCGCTGCCAAATCTCGCCTTTGCGGCCGATGCGCACTACCACCACCTGACCGACGACATCATTGTCGGCGGACCGCTGCCCTATGTGGACGGGCAGATCGCGGTGCCCAAGGGGCCGGGGCTGGGTGTCGAGCTCGATCGCGACAAGCTCGCCCGCTATGCCGAATATTACCGCGAAGTCGGCGGATATACCTATGATCGGGATCCCACGCGCCCGGAATGGTACGGCATCCTGCCCGAACAGCGCTGGGCCGATCCGGGCCAGACACATCTTTAGTGCGGCCGAGGGCTGGCCAACGCGGCCAGACCCCGGCAGAATAGGCTACATCACCCCGAAGGTCGCAAAGGCCTCGACAGTCCCCATCCCGTCGCGAATGGCCTGAGCCACACGGTTCTCGGTGCGCACCTTTTCCAGCGCGCGCTCGACCGCCTCGGCCTCGGCCTCCCGCGGAATGACCAGCACGCCCTCGCGATCCCCGAACAGCAGGTCGCCGGGCGAGACTCGAACGCCCTGCACCTCGATCGGCGTCCGGTAGTCGATGACCTTGCCGCGCGGGCCCTGATCCTGCGCATAGGTTCCGCGGCAGAAGACAGTGAAACCGAGCGCCTCGATCTCGTTAGCATCCCGCACATAGCCGTCCAGTATCGCGCCCGCGGCCTTGAGATGCAGCGCGCGCGTCGACATCAGCCCGCCCCACATCGCGAACGGCAGGGACGAGCCGGTAGCGATGTAGACTTCACCCGGCTTCAGATCGTCCAGAGCTTCGAACAGCAATCCGTAGGGCCGGTCGGCCAGCGGCCCCGCCGTTGCGCCGCGGGAGGTGAACACATCCGCTTCGAGCACGGGCATGGCCCGTCCGATAACCCGCATGCTCTTGTCGAGCGGCATGATCGCCGGGGGCAGAAACTGGTGCTGGTAGCCCATCAGGTCCAGCACATCCCCCACCACGGCCGTGAACAGCTCGCTGCGGATCGTCTCGAACAGCTTGTCGTCGCTCATTATTGTCCTTCCAGAATTCGGCGCGTCCCCTCGGCATCCCGGGCGAAGATCTCGTCCAGCAGCGCCCCGCGCTCACGGGCACCGACGAATTCGAGCCGCCGCAAACCCAGCGGATCGATCTCCTCCCGAAGCACTCGTAGCACCTCGGCGCCCGGCTGCGCCACGTCCCGGCAGTCGGGAGCAAAGACCACCGCAAAGCCCGTCTCGGCAACAATGCTCTCGCGGCTCACGCCGGGCATGATCTCGACGACCACCAGTTGCCCGACGGCCTCATCGAAGCGAAAAACCGCGAGATTGGTCACGAGCCAGACTGCGCCCGACTGGTACCCGGCCCGCTCCCGCTCGGCGGCGGACATAAGGCCTCGCGCGGAACTGATGGTCTCCACCGCCGACACCAGCGTGGCGGCGCTGTGGCGGGTCACGTAGACCACGTAGTTCTTGTGCATGTTGGCGACATCGGACATGCCGCCCTGCCCCGGTAGCCGGAGCTTGCCGCCACCTGGCTTGGTGAGTTCTAGATTGTTGGTCTCTCCGCGCGGCCCCACCTGCGCGGCGCCGATGATCTCGTGGGTCACCAGTCCGGCTTGGTAGTAGGTCGAGTAGGTGTCGTCCCCGCCGCAATGGGCAACCGCACTTGCAGCGTCCATCACTTCCAGCAGGCTGAGCGTCATCACCCCCGGCGCGATGTCGACATGCCCGCACGAGAACGTCGCCAGCAGCGCATCTGGCGCGTGCGTGGCCTTGGCGAGGCGATAGGCGACATTGGCGAGGGGGGAGACGGCCCCAGCGCTGGCGAAGCTCTCATTGTCGAGCATGCCGGCGATGCGGACCGCCATGATCTCATCGATCGTCGGCTCTGCGGCCTCACCATCCGCGCGGAATGCGGTCGAGGTGATCCGGGCAGGATCGACGCCCGCGGCTTGCCGCAACAGTGCCGCTGGCGCACCCACCGGACGCTCCAGAGCCATGCCGAGACTGGGAACGCTCGGCTCCAGAACCTCCCGAAGCCGTTTGTAATCAGTGACATAGTACGGGAGGCACGATGTGGGATAGGCCCCGCCGGGGACCGCGCTGATTGCCGTGACCAGATTGCGCGTGATCACCGTATGCCGCCCGTTCCGCTGCAGCGTTCCGGCCGGCACGATCTCCTCGACAGTGACCAGCACCTGCCGCGCGGCACCGACAATGGCGAGATCGAGCGCCCTTGCGCCGACGATCTCGACATTGCCGTTCGTGTCGGCCCGCGCCGCGTGCAGCAGCACGATATCGATCTCCTGCGCCTCCACCAGCCCGATCACGTCGCCGGTCCGCGCATCGCGGTGAAAGCTGACGGCGGGACAGCGCTCCATCATCGTTGAGCCGTCCGGCAACTGCACCGGCATGAAGGGTAGGTTCTGTTGTGCTGCGCGCAGCCCCTGGATCATGGCGAGCGCCGGCCAGTCCCGCACCGGCATCTCGCCCTGCTCGGCCACCCGCCTGAACCGCGGCGCAAGCCCGAAAATATCGAGACTGGAGAAACAGATATCGATGCTCTCGACCGCTTCGGCTTCGAGCAGCAGCTCGAGTGGCAGCCCGCCGGCCCAGGCGAAATAGTTCAGTCGGAGCCGACCACGCCCGGCAATCTCCCGCAGCAGCGCGATCGGCAGCCGCGCGAAGTGATGCCCGCCGACTGAGATCCGACTGCCCGGTGCAACGCGTTCGGCCAGCTGGGCGAGCGGCACCACGGGCGGGCGGTTGGCTTTGAGCCGCGTGCTCATCGGCGCTCTCCTGGCTGGCCCGTATCCGCGCCCCGCGCGCCGGCCCCGAGATTGCGGGAAATCTGCCGACTGGCCTCCACGGTCAGTTCACGAACCTGCTCGATCCCCACCGTGGCTGCGCGTTGTGGCATGTAGGGAACGGTCAGCGCCGCAACGACATGTCCGAGATAATCGAACACCGGCACGGAGACGTTGGTGACGCCGCTGACTGCCAGCGACTGCTGCACCTCGAGGCCCGACGCAACGATCGCCTTGGCCCGGCGGGCGACCTGCTCCAACTCCGCGGTGCTGCGGCCATCCGCGCGCAGCCACGCATCCAGTTGCTCGCGCAGCTGGGGCGGGGAATGCGCGTAAATCACGACGCCGGAACTGGTTTCCGCGAAGTCGAACTTCGCGCCGAGCATCACCGAGTATCGCATCGGCAACGGTGAATCGACCTGCAAGACGATCAGCGCCTCATGGCCGCTGAGCACCGCCAGATGGCAGGATTGCTGCACTCGCGGCGCCAGCGCCTGCATCACCGGCAGGGCGGAATCGCTCAACTGCCGGACCGACGGCATCTGGTGCGCCAGCTCGAACAGCTTCAGCGAAAACCTGTAGCGGTCGGAGTTTTCCCGCCGGTAGAGATAGCCGCGCGCTTCGAGGGTCTGGATGACCCGGTAGAGTTCGTGCACGCTGCGGCCGAGCCGGGAGGCGATCTCGGTGAGGGTCAGCCCATCGGGCTCGCCGGCCATCAGCTCGATGACGTCGAGCGCCTTTTCCGCCGCCGGAACCGAGTAGCTGCGCTTGCCGCCTGCGTCGGACGCCCCCACATCCGCCTCGCTGGCCACCGACGCGGCCATCAGGCGGGCCCCTTTCTGATCGCGTCGTAACGGGCATTCAGCCAGTCCACAAAAGGCGTCAGCGGCGCGGCTTCGAACACGACGGCGGCAAGGCGGAGCGTGGCGTCGTGGAAGAACGGCACGAAACCCGGATGGGTCGGCCTGAGATAGGACGCATCCAGCACCGGCAGGCAGTCGGCGAAGAATTGCCCGGTGATCCTGTTGCAGTCGGGCGAGGTCCAGGCCGTCCTGCTGCCCGGCTGGCCGCCATGCTCGACATAGGTGCTGGCCTGATAGGCCGGACCGCTCAGATACATCGCATAGGCGAAGGCCTCGCGCGGGTTCCGAGAACTGGCGCTGACGCCGATACCCGCCCCACCCAGAATGGTGCGTGCCGGCTGCCCGGCGATCCGCGGCGCCGCGCCGAAGGCGATGGGCTTGCCCATCCCGCCGGAAGAATAGTTAACGTAATTAAACAGATACGGCGCGTAGATCACGTCGTCCTGCTGCGCCATATGGTCGAGGCAGCGGATCGGATTCCACTCCCGCGATGCCGGGTGCACCACCTCGGCCAGCGACTTGAGCACCCCCACCACATGCTCGGCATCGGCGGGATCGAGGAACGGCCCGTCATCGTGCCCGGGGTTGCGGCCGATGCTGGCGAGCACCGAAAGCAGGGTGCACATCAGGTCGGTCGGCACGGCCGGCCAACCCACCCAAAGCCCCTTGTTCCGGGCCTTTCCGGCGAGGTCCAGCACCTCGGCCAGGGTCGTCGGCAGGGCCCAGCCATGCTGCGCCATCAGATCCGGACGGCGGGCGGAAGTCTGCGCGGCCGTATCGATCGGCAACGCCCAGATGCCGCCGTCATAGGCATAGGAGCGCCAGGAGGCGCCCACCTCGTCGCGGGCGAAGGCGGCCCTGTCCGCCTCGGTGAGGAATGGGGCGAGGTCCAGCAGCCAGCCCTTGGTCGCGGCGTCGCCGACGAAAGGATGATCATAAATAACAAGGTCATAGCGGGCGGCGAAGTCGCCGAGATCGCCCTCCCCGAAGCTGTAGAGGCTGCGCCGGTCCCAGCGCACCTCCACCCCCGTCTGCTCCCGATACGGCGCGATGCTCGCCTCGAGCGGCCCCCAGCACCGACGATGGTCCCACGCGATACCCGTGATCACCCGCCGTTCCTCCCCTGTTTCTTGTTGTCCCCATCCTGCCGCACTGTTTTTGCAAGCGCAAACTCTTTTTGCAGAGAAAAACAAAGACCATAAAGCAGCCACAAGCCTGAACGGCCGAACCCGCCGGCTGAACGGAAGCTGTCCGGAGGTGGGGAGTCAGCCGATGAAGTCGGCGGGTGGCAGCGCGATCTGCTCTTCGGCCTCGACGAGACGGAGGGCTTCGCGCAGCTCGATCTCGAACACATTGGTGGCCGAATTCGTGGTGCCGCGGTCCTGCCGGGCGAGCGTCAGCTCCAGTCCCGGCAACTGCCCGCCGACCAGCGGCACGAAGGCGAGGCTGCGCTCGCGCACATCCTCGGCGACATCCATCCGGCTGAGGAAGCCGATGACGCCCTGCCGCCGCGCCATGGTGCGGATGAGTTCGACCGAGTCGCCGATGAGCTCCGGCGTGAGGGCGATGCCGGCCCGCGCGAAGCCGTCATGCACCTGGCCATAGGGGAGCAGCTGCCGCGCCGGCAGCAGCAGCGGCAGGTCGAGACAGTCGCCGAGCCGAATGCCGCGCCGCCGGGCGAGCGGATGGGAAGGCGCCACCACCGCACCGAGGCTGGTGCGGAAGATGGCGGTCGCATTGATGCCCGGCAGCCGCGGCAGGGCATAGGCCAGCGCGAGGTCGACCTCGCCACTCAGCAGATCCGACAGGGCCCGTTCGGTCGCAACCGTCGACACCGTGACCGCGACGCCGGGATGCTCGCGGCGAAACTGCGCCACCACCGGCAGCAGCACCCCCTCGGCCACACCCGGATTGGCAGCAATCCGCACCGCGCCGCTGCCGATGCCGCGCAGCCGCTCGATCCGCGCCTGCGCCCGGGCATAGTCCTTCAGCGTCTCGCGGATGTGGCCGATCAGCACCTCGCCGGCTGCCGTCAGGCGCAGCCGTCGCGGCAGGCGGTGAAAGATCTGCACCCCCATCGCCTCCTCGAGCTCCAGCAATTGCCGGTTGATCGACGAGGCCGAGACGTTGAGCTGCTCCGACGCCTTCCGGATCGAACCGGTGCGGGCAATCATGTCGAGATAGCGCAGCAATCGGGAATGGAGCATCGGCCGCCGTCTAGCCCGGAAAATTCGTCCCGCCCACGAGGGCGTTCTTGCCCAACCTTTAGGCACAGCGGGCAGGAGGCCGCAACCGACATCATCCTGCGCCGATTGCGTACGCATGGCGTCCGCAGCGGTCGGCTGCGCGCGCCGAGGGCGGTTTCCTGCGCCACCACAGTCTTTGCGCGAAACCGCAGCCACGCTGCTGCACGACCAGCGGCATCGCGCCGATCGGTGGCACCTGCTCCCAGCGGGGCAGACCCCAGCCAATAACGCCCATCCCCGCGCCATCGTACGCAAAATGCGCACGCTACCCCCCACAAATTGCTGCTTCCCGCATCCGGAGGCCGGCCCGTTAATGCGGCCATGAGGGCGCGGGCCGACCGCCCTGCGCCGCAACAGCATCCACCCCGTCCGGGCGGCGCACGCCCGCCCCTGCAGACCATGATGATCTTCAACCGAGGAATTTGATGAACAGGATCGCGCTGCTCGCGTCGGCCACGCTGCTGCTGGCCACCCCCACCCTGGCCGAAACGAAGATCGTCTTCGGCACCAACTGGCTGCCGCAGACCGAGCATTGCGGCTTCTACCAGGCCGCAGCGGGCGGGCTCTACGCAGCGGCCGGGCTGGACGTGGAGATCGTCCCGGGCGGGCCGGACATCAATGTGCAGGCGCTGGTCGCCGGCGGGCGCTACCAGCTCGGCATGGGCTCGAGCTTCACCACCCTCAACATGCTGGCCGAGGGCATCCCCGCCAAAACCGTCGCCGCCTACTTCCAGAAGGACCCGCAGACCATCGTGGTGCACCCCGACCAGGGCGTCGACTCGCTCGACGACCTCGTCGGCAAGCCGGTGATGATCGCCCAGTTCAGCCAGTACGAGTTCTGGCAGTTCCTCAAGGTGAAGTTCGGCTTCAGCGACGACCAGCTGGCGCGCTACACCTATTCCGCCGGCCCCTTCCTCGCCGACAAGAGCGCGGCACAGCAGGGCTACGTCACCGAAGACGCCTTCCTGCTCGGCGCCGAGATGGACGCGCCCCCGGTGTCGCTGCTGCTCGCCGACTACGGCTACGAGAACTACGCTTCGACCGTGTTCGGCCTCAGCGACTGGATCGACGCCAATCGCGAGGCCGTCGCGGCTTTCGTCGCGGCGACGGCTGAAGGTTACGCCGCCTGCATCGCCGGGGAGGCGGACGCCGCCAAGGCCGCCATTCTCGATGCCAACCCCGATCACGGCGAAGCGCTCTACGACTTCAAGCTCGCCAAGATGCAGGAGCTGAACATGGTCACCGGCGAGGACGGGCTGCCGATCGGCAGCGTCAGCGCCGACCGGGTCGGCTCGTTCTTTGCCACCATGGCGGAAGCCGGGGTCTACCCCGCCGACCTCGCCTATGAGGACGCCTTCGATTTCAGCTTTTTCGCCAGCGAGTAACGGGGAGGATCCGATGCCCGAAATGACATTGCCCATCGTCGACATTGCGCCCTTCATCAAGGGCGATGCCGCCGACAAGGCGGAGGTGGCCAAGGCCTTCGCCCACGCCTTCGAAACCGTCGGTTTCGCCGTGATCACCGGCCACGGCGTGCCGGAGGCGCTGCTCGACGACACCTATGCCGCCATGTCGCGCTTCTTCGAGGAGCCGCTCGAAACCAAGCTCAGCTATTCCCCGCCGGAAAAGGCCAAGGGCCGCGGCTATCTGCCGATGGGGATCGAGAGCGTGGCGAAGACGCTGAAGGGCGAGACCCCGCCCGACCTCTGCGAGGCGCTGGTGTTCGGCGCGCCGCACCACGAGGGCGAGCCGGGCCACAAGCCCAACTTCTACCCCCGCCAACCCGAGGGCCTCGCCGACCTCGTCGCGCGCTATACCGAGGAGATCGTCAAGCTCAACGACGCGCTGATGCGGCTCTCGGCGCTGGCCCTCGACCTGCCCGAGGACTATTTCGCGCCGATGTACGCCGATCCGTCGCTCACCCTGCGCTTCGTCCATTATCCGGACCAGGAGGAAGAGCCCCTGCCCGGCCAGCTGCGCTATGGCGAGCACCACGATTACGGCGCCATCACCATCCTCAGGCAGGATGCGGCACCGGGCGGGCTGGAAGTGCGCGACCTCGACGGGGTGTGGAAGGAGGCCAAGGTCGTGCCGGGCTCCTTCGTCATCAATGTCGGCGACCTGCTGTCGCGCTGGACCAATGATCGCTGGCAATCGACGCTGCACCGGGTCTCGAACCCCTCGCGCCAGCTGACCGGCTCGACGCGCCGGCTATCCATGGTCGCCTTCACCGGCCCCTCAGCCGACACGCTGGTCGAAGCCATCCCCACCTGCGTGTCCGCCGACAAGCCCGCAAAGTACGAGCCGGTGCTGGCCGGCGAATACATCATGGCCAAGATCCGCAGCTCGCACGAAATCGCCCCCAAGGCCAAAACCGCCTGACGGGAACACTCCAAACCGCCCGGCGGGGGAAACTCCCTCCGCCGGGTGGAACCAGCCGGCAGAGCCCCCTACTCGCTGGCGTTCCAGCCGGCGACAGAACTGTATTCGCCGCGTTCGTGCACCACATTGGCGCGCCCCACCAGCAGGTCGTCGACGCGGCCGATCACCTTGGGGTCCTTGTCGGGATAGGGCATGGCCTGCAACACGTAGCGCATGGCGTTGAGGCGGGCGCGCTTCTTGTCGTCGGACTTCACCACCGTCCAAGGCGAGTCGGCGGTGTCGGTGTGAAAGAACATGGCCTCCTTGGCGGCGGTGTAGCTGTCCCATTTGTCGAGCGACGCCAGATCGATCGGCGAAAGCTTCCACTGCTTGAGCGGATGGATGCGGCGCTCCTTGAAGCGGCGCTGCTGCTCCTCGCGGCTGACCGAGAACCAGAACTTGACCAGATGGATGCCGCTGCGCACCAGATTGCGCTCGAACTCCGGCACCTGGCGGAGAAACTCGCGATATTCCTCGTCGCTGCAGAACCCCATGACGCGCTCGACGCCGGCCCGATTGTACCAGGAGCGGTCCATCAGCACGATCTCGCCCATGGTGGGCAGGTGCTGGACATAGCGCTGGAAATACCACTGGCCCCGCTCGACCTCGCTGGGCTTTTCCAGCGCCACCACGCGGGCGCCGCGCGGGTTGAGATGCTCGGTGAAGCGCTTGATGGCGCCGCCCTTGCCCGCCGCGTCGCGCCCTTCGAACAGGATGATCAGGCGCTGCCGCGCCGACTTCACCCAGGCCTGGAGCTTCAGCATCTCGGTCTGCAGCGCGAATTTCTCCCGCTCATAGTCGCGCCGCAGCATCTTGTAGCGATAGGGATAGCCGCCATTGCGCCAGTCGTCGGACAGCGCGTCGCGCGACCGGCCAGCCGCGCCGCCGGGTCCGTCGATGCCGAGCGCGGCTCGCAGGCGACGGGCATCGTCGGGGGCGGCGCCCTCGATGATCGCCTCGACGCCCTCTGCGGTGCCCGGCGCATCTTCGCCGGTGATGCGCCTCAGGGCGGCGAGTTCGGCTTCCTGCGCGGCATTGGAGCGCTCGTCGGCCAGCCCGACCCGCGCTTCAGGGGGCAGGCTCGGATGGCCGCTCGGGTCGCCCTCCTCGTTGCTCTTCGCCATGGCGTCCTCCTCCCCCATCCTCTCTCAGCCGGCTTTGGCGAGGGCGGCGGCTATGGCGTCCTTCAGCGAGAGGCGCTCGCGGCGCAGGGCATGTTCGGCATCCTCGCTGATGGCATCGAGCCGCGTCTCGGCGCGGTGCACGCGATCATTGACCCGATCATACGCCTCAAGGAGCTTCGCGAAGCTCGGGTCGGCCGCCTTGAGCCCGTGCAGGGCCTCCATCTGGCCGGGAAATTCCTCGCCGAGGGTGTGGGGTGTATTCGACATGACGCTCTCCTTGTTTCCGCCGCACCTTAGCGGCGACGCAAGGGCCGTCTTTGACTTCCATCAACTCGTGGGGCGCAACGCCCTCATCGTTCGCCGGGCCGCGCCTTCCACTGAAAGACCTCGCCGATCGGCACGTCGAACACCTCGGCGATGCGGAACGCGGCCTCCAGGGAGGGCGAGTATTTGTTCTGCTCGATGGCGGCGATGGTCTGCCGGGTCATGCCGATGCGGTCGGCGAGCTCCTGTTGCGTCATCTCGCCGTTCTCGAAGCGGAGCCGCCGGATGCTGTTGGAGATCGGTGGCGGTGTGGCCATCAGCCCAGCAGCCGGAAACGGACGATGATGATGATCTCGCCCAGCACGTTGACGGCGATCGCCGCGAGCAGCAGCGCGTTGGCCATGACGATGGCGAAGCTGCCCACCGGATCGGCGGGAAAGCCGGCCGCGACGTCCCTGCCCCACACCAGGGCCGCTGCGGCAATGCCGATCACGGCCCACTCGAACAGCGGCTTGGCCAATCGCGCCGCGCCGCTCTCCATCTGCCGTTCCATCTCGTCGGGGCTGGCGCCGAACTCCTGCATCCGCCGCCGCGCCGCCAGCAGGTTGAGGCCCAGCATCAGCACGAGCGTCACGCCCATGCAGACGAGGAACAGCGTCCACAGCGCCGCCCCGTCCAGCGCCCGCGCATCGACGCCGCGCCAGACCTCGGCGAAATAGTAGCCCCACACCACCAGCGTCGTGACGACGGCGATCCAAGCCGTCTTCTCCCGGAAGGCCATCTGACCCGCTCCATGCCAAAAATTCCAGGCTACATATCCAATTTTTCGGACATGATGTCTAGTATTTTTTACATGACGGAAGAGATTTTTGTCATCGTGCTGCGGCGCAGGTCGGAGCGGGTTCACCCACCGGAGGCGAGCAGGGCGCCCCCCTCCGCGGCGGGCGCGGCGCGCGCCGAGCGCCGGGCCGCGGCGCCTAGGGCCGCCCCGACGGCGAACAGGGTCGGTGCCGACAGCGGGAACGCGTCGACCGCCGTGACGGCCTCGCCGAGCGCGCCGCACCAGATATGCTCATCCTCGCGGCCGAGGCTGCGGGCGATGACGGCCGGAGTTTCCGGCGCAAGCCCGGCTTCGCGCAGGTGCGCGACGATCCCCGGCAGGGTGCGCCGGCTCATGTAGTAGACATTGGTGGTCGCGGGATCGGCGAGCGCCGCCCAGTCGAGATTGCCCGGCAACGCGCCCTGGCGCGAATGGCCGGTGACGAAGCGGACGGACTGCGCGTGGTCGCGATGGGTCAGCGACACGCCGAGCCGGCTGGCGAGCGCGAGCCCCGCGGAGATCCCCGGCACCACGCTCACCGGAATGCCGTGCTGCTCCAGCATCTCGATCTCCTCGCCGGCCCGGCCGAAGATCATCGGGTCGCCCGATTTGAGCCGCACCACATGCCGGCCCTGCCGGGCGAGGCGGAGCATGGTGGCGTTGATCTCCTCCTGCGCGCAGCTGTCGCGTTCGGCGCGCTTGCCGACCAGCAGGCGCTTGGCCTCGCGGCGGGCGAGTTCGAGCACTTCCGGTGCCACCAGATCGTCGAACAGGATCACATCGGCCGATTGCAGCGCCCGCACGGCCTTGATGGTCAGCAGTTCGGCCTCGCCGGGGCCGGCCCCGACCAAGGTGACACGGCCGCCAACGGCGTCGGCTGTAGCGAGTTCGGCATCGGCGGCCGTCGGCGCGCGGGTGAAGGCGTTGTCGGCGAAGCGTTCCCAGAAGGCGCGGCGGGCCGCGCCGGGCGCAAAGCGCGCGGTGACCGCGTCGCGGATACGCTCGGCGAGCCGGGCCCAGAGCGTCAGGGTCGCCGGCAGCAGCATCTCGATGCGGCGGCGGACGGCCTGCCCAAGGATCGGCGCTGCGCCGGTGGTGGAGATACCGACGACCAGCGGCGAGCGATTGACGATCGCCCCGAACTGGAACTGGCAATAGGCCGGCCGGTCGATGACGTTGTAGGGCACCCCGGCCGCCCGCGCCGCCGCCACGAACGCCTCGGCCGCTTCGTCGTCCTCGATATCGGCGACGGCGAGCGCGGCGCCGGCGAGATCGGCGGCGGTCCAGGCGCGGCGCATGATCAGCACGGGGCCGGTCTCCGGTGCGATGTCGCGGTCGGCGAGCGCCAGCAGTTCCGCGCAGGGCGCGGCGGCGAACACCGCGACCTCGGCGCCGGTCGCCGCCAGCAGCTCCGCCTTCCAGGCCGCCGCCGGGCTGTCGCCGATCAGCACCACACGCTGCCCGCCCAGCTTGAAGAACACGGGCAGCACGGCAAGCGGCGCGATGCGTCCGCTACTCGGCGGCGACGAGGCGATTTGCATCGAGCACACTCCTGATTTCTGCGCGGCACGAGCCGCAATTGGTCCCGGCGCGGGTCAGCGCCCCGACGGCGTCGACGCTCGTGCAACCCTGCCGGGTCACCGCATCGACGATGGTGTTGATACCGACGCCCATGCAGGAGCAGACGATGGCGCCGCCATCGGGCCGGTCCGCCCCCGGTCGGCCGGCCAGCACCGCCGATGCGGTGAGCCCGGCCTCCGACAGCAGGCCCGCGGCCCAGCTGCGCGCGACCAGCACCGGATCGGGCGAGACCCAGAGCGCGGCGCGGAGGCGTCCCGCGTCCAGCAGCGCATAGGCCCGCCGTCCGGTCCGCGCATCCGCGATCGATTGCGGCTCGGCCGCGGTGCCGAACAGGGTGGCGAGGAAGGCCGGCCAGTCGGGGGGCTCGCTGCCGAAACCGAGTTCGGCGCGCCAGCCGCCGGTGGCCGGCGCGATGGCCCAGTAATCGGTGGCGAGCACCGGCCGCTCCCGCATGACGAGGAAGCCGTAGAGCGCCATGCGCGCGGGCTCGATGGAAACCTCGGCCATCTTCAGCGCCGGCTGGCCCGAGACCGGATCGGTGCGACCCGCGATCAGCGCACCGATGCGGCCGCTCGAGGCGAACTGCTCGGTCCAGTGCATGGGCGCAAAGAGCTGCCCGCGCTGCTGCCGCTCGGTGACCAGCGCGCGGACGAGCGCCTCGCCATGCCGGCTGGTGAGGCGAACGAGGCTCGCGCGCCGGATGCCGTGCGCGGCCGCGTCGGCGGGGTGGATCTCGACGAAGGGTTCGGCGAAATGCGCCGAGAGCCGCGCCGACTTCCCGGTACGGGTCAGCGTGTGCCAGTGGTCGCGCACCCGGCCGGTATTGAGCCGCAGCCGGCCCGGCACCGGCACGAAGGGCGGCGGCGGGGCGATGGGCACCAGTCGCGCCCGCCCGTCCGGGGTGAAGAAGCGGCCATCACCGAACATCCGGCCGGCGGTGCCGGAACGCACCGGCCATTGCACCGGCGCGAGGGCCTCGTAGTCGGCGCCGGCGAGGCCCGAGAGATCGAAATCCCGCGACCCGTTGTTCTCGAAGCCCGAGAGCGCGACATGCTCGGCGAAGATGTCGGCCGGGCCGCGATAGGCGAAGGCCGCCCCATGCCCCATGCGCGCCGCGACCTCCGTGACGATCCACCAGTCGGGGCGCGCCTCACCGGGCAGCGGCAGGAACGGGCGCTGGCGCGAAATGCGCCGCTCCGAATTGGTCACCGTGCCGTCCTTTTCGCCCCAGCCTGCGGCGGGCAGGCGGACATGGGCGAGTTCCATGGTGTCGGTGTGCCGGTTCATGTCCGAAACCACGACGAAGGGACAGGCGGCGAGTGCCGCGCGCACCGCATCGGCTTCGGGGAGCGAGACCACCGGGTTGGTGGCCATGATCCAGATCGCCTTGATCTCGCCCCGGCCGAGCGCCTTGAAGAGGTCGACGGCCTTGAGGCCCGGCTGCCGGGCCAGCGCCGGCGCGCCCCAGAAGCGCCCGACCCGGTCGATCGCCTCGGCGGTGAAATCCATGTGGGCGGCGAGCATGTTCGCCAGCCCCCCCACCTCGCGCCCGCCCATGGCGTTGGGCTGGCCGGTGACCGAGAACGGCCCCATGCCCGGCCGGCCGATGCGGCCGGTGGCGAGGTGGCAGTTGATGATCGCATTGACCTTGTCGGTGCCCGAGGCCGACTGGTTGACGCCCTGGGAGTAGACCGTCACCACCCGCTCGGTCGCGGCGAACAGCCGGTAGAACGCAGCGATATCCTCCGCGTCGAGCCCGGTCGCCGTCGCGACCCGAGCGACGTCCCAGGGCGCGGCCGCCGCCAGGGCCTCGGCCAGTCCCCTGGTGTGGCGTCCGACATAGCCGGCATCGAGCGCCGCGGTCGCGGCGAGATGGCGCAGCAGCCCGACGAACAGCGCGCTGTCACCATCGGGCGCGATCGGCAGGTGCAAATCCGCGCCGTCGGTGGTCGCGGTGCGCCGGGGGTCGATCAGCACCACCCGCATGTCGGGCCGCCGCGCCCGCGCCGCGACGATGCGCTGGTAGAGCACCGGATGGCACCAGCCCAGATTGGCGCCGACCAGCACGACGAGGTCCGCCGCTTCGAGATCGGTGTAGTCGACCGGCACCGTGTCGGAGCCGAAGGCACGCTTGTGCCCGGCCACCGAGGAGGCCATGCAGAGCCGCGAATTGGTATCGAGATTGGCCGCCCCGATGAAACCCTTCATCAGCTTGTTGAGGACGTAATAGTCCTCGGTCAGCAGCTGGCCGGAGCCGTAGAACGCCACCGCGTCGGGGCCGTGTTCGGCGATGGTGGCGCTGAAGCGCTTCGCGACATGGTCGAGCGCTTCGTCCCAACCGACTCTGGCATCATGGATTTCCGGATGGAGCAGCCGCCCCTCCAGCGACAGCGTTTCGCCGAGCGCCGCCCCCTTCGAGCACAGCCGGCCGAAATTGGCCGGATGCTCGGGATCGCCCGCGATGGCGACGGTGCCGTCCGGCTGCGGGGTAGCGAGCACGCCGCAGCCCACCCCGCAATAGGGGCAGGTGGTGCTGACCGTGCCGCTGCCGGCAGCGGGAACCACCGTCACCGCCCTACTCCGCCGCCAGTTGCATGGCGACATCCGGCGCGATCAGCAGGCGCCCGTCGAGCACCTTGACCGGATAGGTGCGCACCGCCCCCTCGTCGGCCCCCAGCGCGCGGCCGGTGGCGAGATCGAACACCCAGCCATGCAGCGGGCAGGTGACCGAGGCGCCGTGCACCAGCCCCTCGGCGAGCGGACCGCCCTTGTGCGGGCAGCGATTGTCGAGCGCGAACACCTGGTCTTCCTGCGTGCGGAACACCGCGATGCGGCCCGAGGGGGTGACGACGCAGCGGGCGCCGCGCCGGGGGATGGCGTTGAGTTCGCCGATATCGAACCAGTCGGTCATCTCTCTCACTCCGCGGCCACCGGCAGGCCGAACTCGGCGAGCGCGGCGAACTCATGGGCGTCCTTGCCGTTGACCCGCTCCTCCCAGGGGTCGACCTGGGCGAATTGCTGCGAATAGGCGAAGCGCTGGGCGTAGTGCCGACGCCGCTCGACATCGTCCATGATCGCGGCCCGAACGGTGTCGAGGCCGACGCGGGCGGCCCATTTGTAGATGCGTTCGAGATAGTGCCCCTGCTCGCGATACATCTGCGTCAGGGCGGTGATGATCTCGAGCGCCTCGTCCTCGCTGTCGGCATGGCCGAGCAGTTCGGTGCCCTTGATGTCGAGGCCCGCCGCCCCCGCGAAGTGGATGTCGTAGCCGCTGTCGACGCAGATGACGCCGATATCCTTGCAGGTTGCCTCCGCACAGTTGCGCGGGCAGCCGGAGACCGCGAGCTTCACCTTGGCCGGGGTCCAGGAGCCCCACATGAACTTTTCGAGCCGGATGCCGAGCCCGGTCGAATCCTGCGTGCCGAAGCGGCACCAGTCCGAGCCGACGCAGGTCTTCACCGTGCGCATCCCCTTGGCATAGGCGGCACCCGAGACCATGCCGGCCGCATTGAGATCGGCCCAGACGGCGGGCAGGTCCTCCTTGCGCACGCCGAGCAGGTCGATGCGCTGCCCGCCGGTGACCTTGACTGCCGGAATGCCGAACTTGTCGGCCACATCCGCGATGGCGCGCAATTCGCGCGGATTGGTCATGCCGCCCCACATGCGGGGCACCACCGAATAGGTGCCGTCCTTCTGGATGTTGGCGTGCACGCGCTCATTGATGAAGCGCGACTGCCCGTCATCGACATACTCGCCCGGCCAGTCGGCAACGAGGTAGTAATTGAGCGCCGGGCGGCACTTGGCACAGCCGCAGGAGGTCTTCCACTCCAGTTCCTGCATGACCTGAGGAATGGACTTCAAGCCTTTGGCCTGAATCAGTCTTCTGACGTCGCCATGACTGTATTCGGTGCAGGCGCACATCGGTTTGACCGCCTGCGGATTGTAGCTCGCCCCCAGGGTGAGCGACATCAGCTTTTCCACCAGATGCGTGCACGAACCGCAGGAGGCCGAAGCCTTGGTGTGCGCCCTCACGCCATCGAGATCGGTGAGCCCGAGCGCTCCGATGCTGCCGGTGATCTTGCCCTTGCAGACGCCGTTGCAGCCGCAGATTTCCGCATCATCCGGCAAGGCTGCAACGGCCGCCATAGGGTCCAGCTGGGCCCCTCCCTGATAGGCCTGGCCGAAGATCAGGGTATCGCGCATGGCGCTGGTGTCGGTACCTTTCTTGAGCAGATCGAAGAACCAGGGCCCGTCACCGGTCTCGCCATAGAGCACGGCGCCGATGATGCGGTCGTCCTTGAGCACGAGCCGCTTGTAGACGCCAGCCGAGGCGTCGCGCAGCACGATCTCCTCGCGGTCCTGCCCCTCGCCGAAATCGCCGGCCGAGAACAGGTCGATGCCGGTGACCTTGAGCTTGGTCGAGGTCACCGAGCCGGCATAGGCCGCCGGCCGGTCGCACAGCGTGTCGGCCAGCACCTGCCCCATCTCGTAGAGCGGCGCGACGAGGCCGTAGCACTGCCCGCGATGCTCGACGCACTCGCCGAGCGCGTAGATCTGCGGGTCGTCGGTGCGGAGCTGGTCGTCGACCAGGATACCGCGGTTGACCGCGAGCCCCGCCTCCCGCGCCAGCGCCGTGGCCGGCCGGATGCCGACCGCCATCACCACCATGTCGGCGGGAATGCTGGTGCCGTCTTCGAGTAGCACGCCCTCCACGCGCTCCCGCCCCAGCACCTGCCTGGTATTGGCGCGGGTGATCACGCGGATGCCGCGGTCGATGAAGGCGCGTTCGAGCAGATACCCCGCTGCCGGATCGAGCTGGCGCTCCATCAGGCTGGGGCCCAGATGCAGCACGGTGACGTCCATGCCCTGCAGCTTCAGCCCCGCCGCCGCTTCGAGCCCGAGCAGCCCGCCGCCGATCACGACGATCCGCGCGCCCGGCCCCATCGCCAGCATGCGCTCGACATCGTCGAGATCGCGATAGGTGACGACGCCGGGCAGGTCGTGCCCCGGTACCGGCGGAATGAAGGGCTGCGACCCGGTGGCGATCACCAGCCGGTCGTACGCCGCCGTCACCCCGTTGGCCGCGACGACGCGGCGCGCCGCCCGGTCGATCTCCGTCACGCGTGCGCCCTTGTGCAGCGTCACGCCATGGGCGGCGTACCAGGGATCGTCATGGGTGATGATGTCGGCGTATTTCTTCTCGCCCGACAGCACCGGGGAGAGCATCAGCCGGTTGTAGTTCACCCGCGGTTCGGCATTGAAGATGGTGACGGCGTAGCGGCCGGGGTCGGCTTCGAACAGATGCTCCAGCATGCGGCCGGGGGCCATGCCGTTGCCGATGATGACGAGGTTCTCGGTCATGGTCGGCCTCACGCGGCTTCCACGAAGCGGTGCCGCTCGTAGAGGAACTTCAGCACCGCCTCGCGGCACTTGAGATAGGTGCGATCGCCGGCGAGCTTCAGCCGCCGCCGCGGCCGCTCCAGCGGCACGTCGAGCACTTCGCCGATGGTGGCGGCCGGCCCGTTGGTCATCATCACGATGCGGTCCGACAGCAGCACCGCCTCGTCGACGTCGTGGGTGATCATGATCATCGTGTTGCCGAGCCGGGCGTGGATCTCCATCATCTGGTCCTGCAGATGCGCGCGGGTCAGCGCGTCGAGCGCGCCGAACGGCTCGTCGAGCAGCAGGATCTTGGGCTCCATGGCGAGGGCGCGGGCAATGCCCACGCGCTGCTTCATGCCGCCCGAAATCTCCGACGGGCGCTTGTCCTTGGCGTGCGCCATCTGGACGAGATTGAGGTTCTCCATGATCCATTCGTGCCGCTCGGCGCGGCTGCGGGTGCGGCCGAACACCTTGGCGACGGCGAGGTTGATGTTCTCGTAGACCGTCAGCCAGGGCAGCAGCGAGTGGTTCTGGAACACCACGGCCCGGTCGGGACCGGGGGCATGCACCTCGGCGTTCTCGAGGATGATGCCGCCGGTCGTCACCTCGGTCAGGCCGGCGACGAGATTGAGCAGCGTGGACTTGCCGCAACCGGAATGCCCGATGATCGAGACGAACTCGCCCCGGGCGATGTCGAGATTGATGTCGCGCAGCACTTCGGTGCTGGCCGCACCGCGGGTGAAGGTCTTGCCGACGGCGGAAATCTGCAGATAGCTCATGGGAATATGCCTCAGTTCGCGCTGGTGCCGCGGGTGACGATGGACCCGACGAGTGCCACGAGGCGGTCGAGCACGAAGCCGACGAGGCCGATATAGACCAGCGCCACGATGATGTCGGTGAGCCGGGAGCTGTTCCACGCATCCCAGATGAAGAAGCCGATGCCGACGCCGCCGGTCAGCATTTCCGCCGCGACGATGGCGAGCCAGGAGAGCCCCACCCCGATCCGCAGCCCCGAGAAGATGTAGGGCGCGGCGGCCGGCACCATGATGCGGGTGAAGAATTCCAGCTGGTTGAGCTGCAGCACCCGCGCCACGTTGCGATAGTCCTGCGGGATGTTGCGCACCCCGACCGCGGTATTGATGATGATCGGCCAGATGGCGGTGATGAAGATCACGAAGATCGCCGACGGCCCGCTATCCATGAAGGCGGCGAGCGAGATCGGCAGCCAGGCGAGCGGCGGCACGGTGCGCAGGATCTGGAAGATCGGGTCGAGCCCACGCATCATCCACACCGACTGCCCGATCAGCGCGCCGATGGCGACGCCGGCGAGGGCCGCGAAGCCGAAGCCGATGGCGACGCGCTGCAGCGAGGTGAGCACCCGCAGCCCCAGCCCGATATCCTGCGAGCCATAGACGAAGAACGGATCGAGGATCAGGTCGTAGCTCTGCGCCCAGACCTCGGTCGGCGGCGGCAGCGACGAGCCGGGCTGCGAGAACACCAGCTGCCACACGATCAGCAGCAGGGCCAGCACCACCAGCGGCGGCACCACCACCTTGGCGGTCTCCCCGGCGATGGAGCGGATATCCAGCCGGCGGGTCCGCGGCTTGAGCCGGGTGACGGTAGCGGCGTTGGCGGGGCGCGGCAGCGCGGTGACGGTGCTGTCGGTAGTGGCAGGCAGGGTCATCCTGGCTCTCCCTGGCGGATTGAGGGGTGAAGACCCGCCGCGGCGGCGACCTCGCGGCCCCCGTCGCAGCGGTGGACGCGAAGGCCTCAGACCATTGTCTTGATGGCGAGGCTGTCGAGATAGGCGGCGGGGTCGGCGGGGTCGAACACCTTGCCGTCGAAGAAGGTCTCGACGCCGCGGCTGTCACCCGACGGCAGATCAGTGAGTCCGAGCGTCGTCGCGGCCTCGAGCCACAGATCCGAGCGGTTGGTGCGGTCGACCAGCGCCTTCACATCCGTGCTGGCGGGGAAATAGCCCCAGCGGATGTTCTCGGTCATGAACCAGGTGTCTAGGCTCTTCCACGGATACGAGGTCGACCCGTTCTCGCCCCAGAACTTCATGTAGAGATTGGTGCCGCCGGCGACGCGGCCATTGCCGTAATTGATGTCGCCCTTGATGCGGCCGATGATGTCCGGCACGGGGACGTTGTACCACTGGCGGCGACCGATGATCTCGGCCATCTCCTGCTTGTTGTCCATGCTGTCGCACCATTGCTGGGCTTCCATCACGGCCATCAGGATTGCCCTGGTCGCGTTGGGATGGGCGTCGACCCAGTCGGCGCGCATGCCGAGGATCTTCTCGGGGTGCTGGAACCACAGCTCGCCGGTGGTCGCAGCGGTGAAGCCGATGCCCTGGTTGACGAGCTGCTCGTTCCACGGCTCGCCGACGCAGAAGGCGTCCATGGTGCCGACTTTCATGTTGGCCACCATCTGCGGCGGCGGCACCACGATGACGTTGACGTCCACATTCGGCACGATGCCGCCGGCGGCGAGCCAGTAGCGGATCCAGAGGTCGTGCGTGCCGCCGGGGAAGGTCATGGCCACCGAGGGATCGCCGCCCGCCGCCCGCTTTGCCGCGAAGGCCTCCTTGAGGGGGCTCGAGTCGATGCCGACCCCGGTCTCGGCATATTCCTGCGCCACCGACAGGCCCTGGCAATCCTCGTTGAGGTTGAGCAGCGTGTACATCGGCAGCGGCTGGTTGTTCTGCGTCACCGTGCCGGCGGTGTAGAGATGCGCCTTGGGCCTGAGGATATGGCCGCCATCGATGCCGCCACTGCCCGAGCCGAGCGCCATGTTGTCGCGCGTCGCGCCCCAGCTCGCCTGCTTCTCGATGGCCATGTCGGGCAGGCCATGCTTGTCGAACAGCCCCTTCTCCTTGGCGATGATCAGCGGGGCGGAATCGGTGAGGGCGATATAGCCGAGCCGCGTGCCGCGCACTTCCGGCCCCGCCCCTTCGGCGAAAGCGCCGCTGGGGAACAGCGCCTTGGCGGCGAGGAGGGTCGCGGCCGTCGCGGACGCGCCCTTGAGGAAAGATCGGCGGGTAGTCGTCATCAGGGTCATCGCTTTCTCCAGCTGCCCGAACACCGAAACAAAAAGGCTGCCAACGGGAACCGCACCGACCCATAAGGACCGGACGAAACCTGTTGGCAGCCTTGCCTGTGACGCCCAACACTGGACGTCGACCTTGAAGAGCGTCTTGGGAGGAGCTCTTTCGCCGATCACATTGCACGAAGCGTGCCAGATCGTGCGGCGGCGTGATAATCTATATCTTTCAATATGTTATCGGAGATCGTCCGGAAACGCGCCTGCGGCGACGCTGCGCAGATCGCGGTCAGCGGAGCAGCACGTTGCCGATTCTTTGCGCAGATCGACCTATTGACCACGCAGCAGGCACACGCGCGCGCCGTCTATCCAACCCGCTGCGCAGCGATGTAGGCGTCGAGCCGGTCGGGGTCGAACACCGCGCCGTCGAAGAAGCGGTTCGGCCCGAGCACGATGTCGCCGCCGACCCCCGGCACGCTGTGCCTGCCCGCCTGATCGCCGTCCCGGCGATAATCGTCGCGCGGCACCGGCAGGCCGAGCGGCGCAAGGGCCGCCCGATAGAGATCGGGGCGGAAGGTCGCCGCGGCGATTGCCGCATGGGCGGGGTCGGCACTAACCTCGCCCCAGCGCACCATCTGGCTGTAATACCACAGCGCATGGCTCTTCCACGGGAAGTTGGCGGCCCCGTCATGCGGGATGAAATAATCGGGGATGTGCACCCGCTGCGCGCCGCCATCGATCTGGCCGGTCAGGGCGCGGGAGACGATCTCGACCGGCAGGTTGAGATAGGCCGGCCCGGCCATGATCCGCGCCGCCTCCGCCCGGTGCGCCGGATCCTGCAGCCACGCGCCCGCGCGATAGATGGCGCGCACGATGGCGGAGACGGTGTCGGGATGGCGCTCGGCCCAGTCGGCGCGCATGCCGATCAGCTTGTCGGGGCTCCACTGCCAGATCGAGGCCTTGGTGGTGGCGATCCGCGCCCCATGCCGCACCACGCCGACGCTGTTCCACGGCTCGCCGACGCAATAGCCGTCGATCCCGCCCGTCCCCAGTGCCTCGGGCAGCAGGGGCGGCGGCAATACCACGATCTCGACGTCCCGGTCAGGCCGCACCCCGCTCGCGGCCAGCCAGTAGCGCAGCTCGTAATTGTGCGACGAGGTCTGGTGCACCACGCCGAAGCGGAGCTTCCGCGGCGTCGCGGCAACCACCTGCGCCAGCGCCCGCCCGGCCGGCCCGGCCGCGAGATCCCCCGGCGCGCCCGCCCCCGCCATCGCCGCCCAGAGTTCGCCGCTGACCGTGATGGCATTGTTGCCCAGGCCCGTCATCACCGGCGCGACCATCGGCATGGCGAGCGGGGAGAGCCCGAGGCTCGCCGCGAGCGGCATCGGCGCCAGCATCAGCGCGATGTCGAAATGCCCGAGCGCCGCGCGGTCGCGGATATTGGCCCAGCTCGTCTCGCGGGTGAGCGCGAGATCGAACCCCTCCTCCGCCGCCGTGCCGATCTCATGCGCGAGCACCAGCAGCACGCTGTCGAGCAGGGGCAGGAAGCCGGCGGTGATGAGCGGTCTGGACATGGGCGTTCCTAGGGGCCGAGCAGGCTGGCGGCGGTGATGAGGCTCTGCGCGATCTCGACCAGCCGCCGGTTCTGGTTCATGGCGGTCGAGCGCAGCAGCGCATAGGCCTCCGGTTCGCTGAGGCCGCGCGTCTCGATCAGGATGGCCTTGGCCTGGTCGATGATCTTGCGCTCCTCGAGCGCGCTGCGCGCCTCCTCGAGCTCCCGCGTCAGGCGCGAAAAGGCGTTGAAGCGCGAAATCGCCATGTCGAGGATGGGCTTGACCCGCTCCTTCTTCAGCCCGTCCACCACATAGGCCGACACCCCCGCCTCCACCGCCTTTTCGATCATGCCGGTGTCGGAGCGGTCGACGAACATGGCGATCGGCCGCTGGATGGCCCGGCTGAGCGAAAAGAAGTGCTCGAGCGTATCGCGCTTGGGGTTTTCGAGATCGATGAACACCACGTCGGGACGGGTGTGCTGGATGGTCCGCGCCACCTCGTTGACGTCGTGGATCACCGCGACGCGCGCATAACCGGCCTCGCGCAGCCCCTCCTCGATGATCGAGGCGCGGATACGGTTCTCGTCGATGATCAGAATGGAGAGGTCGGTACGCAGCATCGGCGGCAGTAATGCCGATGCCTACCAAATGCGCAAGCACCGAAACTGCAAAGCAATGATGCAAAGGCAGGGGGCGGGCCGTTGCGCCCGCCCGCCGAATTACCCTTTCACCGCGCCCTGCAGCAGGGCGGCGACGAACTGGCGCTGGAAGATCAGGAACACCGCGATGGTGGGCGTGAGGATCAGCAGCGCGCCGGCGCAGAGCAGCGGGATATCCGTGCCCCACTGCCCCTGGAACGCCCCGAGGGCGCCGGCCATGGTGCGCTTCAGCGGATCCTGCACCAGCACCACGGGAAGCAGGAACTGGTTCCAGGTCCAGAGCAGGAACAGGATGGTCAGCGACATGATCGCCGGCCGCGCCAGCGGCACATGCACCAGCCAGAACTGCTGCAGCTCGCTCGCCCCGTCGATCTGCGCCGCCTCGCTCAACTCCTTGGGCGTGTTGGCGAAATGCGTCCGCATCCAGTAGACGCCGAACGGCATGTAGAGCCCGATCAGCGGCAGGATGATCGCCCAGCGCGTGTTGAGCAGGCCCATGGCGCGAATCTCGTAGTAGAGCGGGGTGATCACCGCCTCGAAGGGCAAGGTCAGGCCGAGCACGAAGACGAGATAGAGCCAGCGCCCGCGGCCGCGATCGAGCTTGGCGAGGCCATAGCCCGCCATGGTGGCGAACAGCACCGCCGCCGGCACCACGCCGAGCACGATCAGCCCGCTCGACCACAGCAGCTGGTCCATCTTCGCCACTTCGAAGGCGCGGACGAAGTTTCCCCATTGCGGGTCGGCGGGCCAGGAGAGCCCGGGCGGATAGGTGTTCGAGGGCGCGAGCGCCGCCGTGAACATGCTGAGGAAGGGCAGCAGCGTGACGATCATCAGGATGACGATCAGCGTGCGCGCGATCAGCGCGTCGGCCTTGATACCGGTCATTTCTTGACGCTCGTCAGCCACTGGATGGGCAATACGCACACCAGCACCAGCACCATAAGGAAGATGGCGAGCGCGGAGGCGAGTCCGACCTGCCGGTGCGCGAAGGCGAGGCGATAGATCTCGAGCCCCGGCACCATGGTCTGTATGCCTGGTCCGCCCTGCGTCGCGATGTAGACGATGTCGAAACTGGCGAGCGCGGCGATCACCGTGACGGTGACGCACACCCCGATCTCCGGACGGAGGCTGGGCAGCGTGATGCAAAAGAACTCGTGCACCGGACCCGCGCCGTCGAGACGCGCCGCCTCATAGAGGCTGGGGTCGATCTTGGTGATGCCGGTGACGAGCAGCATGGTGCACAGCCCCAGCAGCACCCAGGCGCCGATGATGCCCACGGCGGGCAGCGCGAAGGTGAAGTCACCCAGCCAGCCCCGCGCGAGGTGGCCGAGGCCCAGCCCATGCAGCGACTGGTTGACGAGGCCGGAATTGGCGAACATCCAGCTCCACGCGATACCGGCCGCGACCAGCGGGATCACCTGCGGCAGAAACAGGATGGTGCGCGTCGCGGTGCCAAACGCACCGCCCAGATGCTCGCGGATCACCGCGGCGACCGCCAGTCCCAGCACCACCGGGATCAGCGTGAAATACAGCACCAGTTGGAAGGCGTTGCCGATGATCTGCAGCAGCTTCGGATCGGTGAGGACGATGTAGTAGTTGTTCAGCCCCGCCCAGCGCCACTGCCCGATGCCGTCCCAGCGGAACAGCGAATAGACCACGGACATGCCGAGCGGCACGAGCACGAAGGTCGCATACATGACGAAGGCCGGCACGGCGAACAGCAGCGCCGTCACCAGTGTGCGACGGCCCTGCCCCATGCTCTTGCGGCGCGCGGAAACCGGGCCGGCCTTGGCCGCCCCGGTCTGATGTGTCGAAGTTTCGCTCAACGCGACAGTTCTCTCTCGTACTGGGCCTGCACGGCCTCGATCAGGCCTTGGCCGGTCTGCACGCCGCCGACCAGCTTCTGCAGCTCGGGTGTCCAGGCCGCCGAGAAGATGGCGCCGGTTGCATTCGCGATGAAGTCCATCGCGCCATTGTCGGAGGCGACCACGCCGCCAGCCGCGAGCGAATCCGCGGTCACCGTGCCAGGGGCCACTTCGGGGATCGGCATGTCGGCCGGGCCGCCCGGATTGGAACCGCCGACCGTCACGTTGATCTTGCGGGCCTCTTCATTGGTCGCCACCCAGTTGAGGAAGAAGGCGGCGCAATCCTTGTTGGCGGCCTTGGCGCCGATGCCGAAGGTCAGCGGCGCGGACATCGCCGCATGGCGGCCGCCCTCTTCGCCCGGCGGCATCAGGAAGAACCCGAACTTGCCGGCGGCGTTGGTGTCGAAATTGCCCGACTCCCAGTCGCCGTTGAACATCAGCAGGCCTTCGCCGCCCATGAACCGGCTCATCATCTGGAAGTATTCGATGGCGTTGGCGTCGGAGGGGAAATAACCCGCCTTCACCCAGCCTTCGAGATGCTCGGCCGCCGCAACATTGGCCTCGGTGTTGATGGTCGCGCCGTCCTTCTGGAAGATCCAGTCATTGATCGGCTCGGGCGGACCGTAGGCGCCCATCAGGTCCTGCAGCGGGAAGGCGAGGCCACCGGTGCCCTTGTTCCACTGCATGATCGGCAGCACGCCGGCTTCCTTGGCCTTGGCGAGCAGCGCATCGAGTTCCGCCAGCGTCTTGGGCGGCTCGGTCATGCCGATCTGGGCGGCGAGCTCCTTGTTGTAGAACACGCCGGTCATCGAATAGTTGAGGCCCATGGCATAGAGCGAGCCGTTGCCGCGCGGGCGGCCGCCCTCCTCGACGCGCAGCTGCACCAGCTGGCCGGCGGGGAACTTGTCCCAGCCGAAATCGGTGAAGTAGCCATCGAGATTGGCGAGCAGATTGTTGGCGACGAGGTCGCTCATCGAGGGCAGGCGGATGAGGTCGGGCGCTCCGTCCTCGACGAGGAGCCGCGGCGTGTTCTCCATCAGATTGGCGAACTGGTCTTCCTTGATGTCGAAGGTGACATTGGGGAACTGCCGCGTGAACTCGGCCGCCAGCGTCGAGGGCAGCGGGAAGCCGGTTTCGAAATAGGCGTTGAGCGCCACCGGCTCGGTGCCGCAGGTGGCCGCAGCCTGCGCCGTGCCGCACATGGCGGCGGCGGCGAGGCCGGCGAAAAGGCTGATGGACTTCAGGGATCGCATGTTCTTTTGAACCTCCTCCAGGTGAAACATCCGGATGTACCGGTATTCTTGGTCGCCGATATTACCGGCCGACATTGCTAAAAGGATTTAGCACATGAAGTCGGCCGGTCGTCAAGAGCCTCGCGGCAGCGAGGAAGATTCGGGTCGTCCTATCGCTCGAGCACGCGCCGCAGCGCGTCCACGATTGCAGTGGCGCGGCTGTCTTCGCCGGCCTCCATCCAGTTGGTGACGAAGGCGAATCCCAGCTCGGCATCCGGGTCGGCGAAGGCGACCTGCCCCCCTGCCCCGTCATGGCCGAAGCTGGCCGAGCCCAGATAGCGCCGCGCGTCGGAGTCGAGTTGGAAGCCCATGCCCCAGCGCGGGTAAGGCGGCGGGGCGGCAAAGAACGGCGCCCCTTCGCTGACGACGCGGGTCGCGCGGGCGACAGTTTCCGGTGCGAGCAGCCGCACGCCCTCCGTCGTGGTCACGGTCGCCGACCAGATGGTCGCCAGCGCTTCGGCGGTCGCGATGCCGCCCGCACCCGGCACGGTGGCGGCCTGCAGGCGTGGATCGTTGAACCCGCCTTCATCCGTCACCAGCGGCGGTGGCAAGGCCCCGCCCAGCGTCATCGCCCGGACGACCCAGTCCGGCCCTTCGCCGGCAGGTTTGTCGAGTTCCGTCTCCCAATGCCGGGCAAGGCTCGGCCCCACCGTCAGATGCGCCACCGGCGCGCCGGCATTGGACGGACGCCCGATCCACGCCGCGGCGCCGAGCGGCGCCGCAACCTTGTGCGCGAACAATTCCCCGACCGACTGCCCGGTCGCCCGGCGGGCGATCTCGCCCACCAGCCAGCCATGGGTGATGGCGTGATAGGCGTAGTGCCGCCCCGGCGGCCAGAGCGGCGCCTGCGCGGCGAGCCGTGTCACCGTCTTGTCCCAGTCGAGAATGTCCGCGAAGCTCCAGTCCGTGTCCGGCGCCGAGAGCCCGGCGCGATGCGCGAGCATGTCGCGCACCAGCGTGTCGGCCTTGCCGCGGATGGCGTACTCCGGCCAGTATTTGGCGACCGGCGCGTCGTAGTCGATGCGGCCGGCCTCGACCAGTTGCGCCATGAGCAGCGCCATCAGCCCCTTGGTGCAGGAGAACACCACAGTCGGCGTGTCCCGCTCCCAGGCGGCGCCGTCGCGGGGATCGCGCAGACCGCCCCATTGCGACAGCACCAACTCGCCCCTGTAGCGAATGGCGAGGGCCGCGCCCATGGCGGGCCGGCCGGCAAAGGCCTGCGCGAACGCATCCGCCACCGGCCGGAACTCCGGCGCGACATGGCCCGCAATCTGGGGCAGCGGCGAGGCATGGATGGCGGCGCTCATCAGCTGTCCGCCCGCACCAGTTGCGGCAGACCGTCGGCGGTCTTGCGCACCGTGAGCGGCATGGGATCGGCGACCGTGCCGACGAATGCGCCGTTCTGCACATTGTTGAAGGCGAGCAGCACCGCTTGGCCGGAGCGGGTGAACGCGACGCGGCCGGCATACAGAGCCTCGTCCGCCACGAGGTTGGCGCGCGCGATGTCGTAGGGCCCGAGCGGGTCGTCGACCGCCACGGCCCAGATGCCGCCGATCTGCCCGTCCAGCGGACCGGAGAGACGACTGCGATCGCAGCACCAGACGAGGAAGCTCTGCCCCTCGACCTCGACGATCTGCGGCACCTCGATATGCGCGAAGCCGCTATCGATGGTGCTGAGCGGCGGCTGCACCTGCCAGTCCAGCATGTTGTCCGAGGTCGCGTGCGCAATGATGCCGCGCCCCATCAGCTCGCCGTGGTTCGCCCGCGCGGTGACCAGCATGTGCCAGCGCCCGGCGTGCTTGAACACCCAGGGATCGCGCCAGGCCTCTTCCGGCCAGTCGGAACTGCGCAGCGTCTCGTACCAGCGCGGATCGGCGCGACAGATCGGGCCGGGCAGCTTCTGCCAGCCGAACAGATCGTCGGACACGGCGCAGCCCACGGTCTCGACATTGTCGTGACGATCGGCCGTGAGGAAATGCGAGCCGGTGTAGTAGAGCCACCAGCGCCCGTCGTCGCCGCGGGTGACGCTGCCTGTCCAGTTCGCGGTCCCGTCGAAGGTGCCGGGCGCACCCGGCGCGAAAATGGCGCCATGCGACTGCCACTCCCGCAGATCCGGCGAGGTGGCGTGCCCGATCCGCGCATTGCGGTGGCGCATATCCGGATGGCCGAGCGACTTGGGCGCGTGCAGATAGAACATGTGATAGCGCTCGCCATCGTCGGCGAGCCAGAAATCCCACACCCAGTGGTCGGGCAACGCGAAACCCACGACACTCCCCCTCTTAACCGGCAGTCTTTTTGCTGAAAGGATTTAGCAGATAGGCAGCAACCCGCGAACATTGTCAAGAGCGCGCCTGCTCGTCTATGCACAGGGCTGTAGCGTCCGGTCGGGAATCGGGGAGACGGGTGTCGAAAAAGCGGGTCACGCTCAGCGATGTAGCCAAGCTGGCGGGGCTGTCGACCTCGGCGGTGTCGATGATCCTGACGGGTCGGCCGGACACGCGGCTGTCGCCCGAGGCGCACCGGCGCGTGCACGAGGCGGCGGGGCAGCTGGGCTATCGTCCCAATGTCGCCGCCCGCGCGCTGCGCACCGACCGCACGCACACCATCGCGTTCATCTCCGACTATGTGGCGACGACGCGCTATGCCAGCGGCCTGATCCGCGGCGCCCTCGACGGCGCGCAGGCCGCCTCGCATGTGATGCTGCTGCTCGAGACCGGCGGCGAGCCGGCGCGGGAGGTGCAGGCGATCGAGGCGGCGCTCGACCGGCAGGTGGACGGTATCATCTTCGCCGCCATGCGCGCCCGCGAAGTCTTCGTGCCGCAGGTGCCGCTCTCGACGCCGGTGGTGATGCTGAACGGCACGTCGAGCCGCTTCGGCACCTCCGTGCTGCCCGACGAGTTCCGCGGCGGCCGCGCCGCCGTCGAACTGCTGCGCGAGGCGGGGATCGGCGACGGCATCGCGCTGCTCGGTCACAACCGGCGCGCCGAGCAGGGCCTGTTCCGCTCCGAGACCGTGAGCCAGCGCCTCGCCGGCATCCATTCCGCCATGGACGAGCACGGCCTCGCCTTCATCGCCGAGGAAAGCTGCTGGGAGTGGGAGCCGCAGCACGGCTTCGAACTGACCAGGGGCCTCATCGACACGCAGCCCGGCCTCAGGGCCCTGCTCTGCCTCAACGACCGGCTGGCCTTCGGCGCCTATCAGGCGCTGGCGGAGGCCGGCCGCCGCATCCCGGACGACGTTGCGCTGGTCTCGTTCGACAATGACGAGATCGCCTCCTATCTCCGGCCGGGCCTGACCACCATCGGATTGCCGCACGAGGAAATGGGCCGCAAGGCGGTGGAACTGCTGGTCGGCGCCGCCTCGCCCGCCGTAACCCTGATCGCCATGCCGATCGTCCGCCGCGGCTCCCTGCCGGGCCGCTGAGGCGGCTACCGGTCAGGGGGTCGCCCACCCTGCCCCCGCTGAGACATCACTGTCACACTGACCGGCTAGGACTCGCTCATCCGAAATTCGAGATGACGCCCTTCGATGCCCCACGCCCCCGTCGTTCCCCCGGTAATACGTAATACCAACCGGTGCACCCGCTGATGGCCGGGCGACCGAAAGGCGGCAGCGGCGTCACCTCGCGCGATGTGGCACGGGTCGCCAATGTCTCGCAGGCGCTGGTCAGCCGCGCCTTCAGCGGCAAGGGCCGCATCGCCGCCGCAACGCGTGAAAGCATCTTCCGCGCCGCCGCCGAGATCGGCTGGCAGCCCAATGCGCTGGCCGCCAGCATGGTGACGGGCGATGCGCCGCTGGTCGCGGTGATCACTACGCGGCTGAGCTTCGACTGGCGCGCCCAGGTGCTCTCGCGCCTGCTCAAGGCCTTCGAGGAGCGGCGCGTGAAGCCGCTGCTGTTCTACGCCGAGCATGACGACGAGGTGGACCGGCTGCTCGCCGAAACCATCAGCTGGCGCACGCGCGGCGTGGTGGTGACGGCCGGCGTCGTCACACCCGAGCGGGCCGAGGCGATCATCCAGCGCGGCCAGTTCCTCGCCGCGCTCAACCGCCCGGCCAATCACCCTGCAGCCTTCGGCATCGCGACCGACAACCCGCTGGGTGGCCGGCTGGCCGCCGACATCTTCCTTGCCGAGGGGCGGCGGCGCTGGCTGGCGCTCGCCGGTCCCGAAACCGGCTGGGCCACCACGCAGCGCGCCATGGGCTTTCTCGCCGCGGCCGCAGCGGCGGGCATCCCGGCCGAGGCCTGGCACAATGCCGCCATGACCACCGAGGACGGCGTCGCCTGCGGCGAACGCTTCCGCACCCTCTCCCCCGGCGAGCGGCCCGACGCGGTGTTCGCGACCAATGACGCGCTGGCCCTCGGCTTTCTCGACGGCCTGCGCGGCAGCGAACTCGCCGTCCCGGACGACCTCTCGCTCATCGGCTTCGACAACCTGCCCGCGGCCGCCTGGTCGCCCTACCGCCTCACCACCTTCGAGCAGCCGCTGGACCTGATGGTCGACGGCGTCCTCGAGCACATCGGCGCCCACCGCGAGGCCGGCGCCCCCATCGGAGACCTGCCCATGACGTTCTGCCCACCCCGCCTCGTGCGGCGCGCCACCACGCGGAGCGCATCATGACCATCGCGGCACGGGTCGAACTGGGGCACCGCATGATCGCCGCGGCAGCCGAACTGGTGCGGGCGGGCTATGCCGATCCGGCGCTCGAAGTCGAAAGCAAGGCGCCCGGCGATCTCGTCAGCGCCACGGACTTCGCCGTCGAGCGCCTGCTCCGCGCCGAAATCGCCGCGGCCTTCCCCACCGACCGTATCGTCGGCGAGGAACTGGGCGGCGCCCATGCCGGCGAGGGCTGCTCCTGGCTGATCGACCCCGTCGACGGTACGGTGAACTTCACCCGGCGGCTCGGCTATTGCTGCATCTCGCTGGCGCTGCTCGACGGCGACCGCACCGTCGCCGCCTGGGTGCACGATCCGGTGCAGGGCGAACTGTTCCATGCCGGGCCGGATGGCGTCGCCCGCGTCAACGGCGCGCCGATCGCGGCGTCCGCCGAGACCGACATCTGCGAGGCCGTGGTGGGGCTCGGCTTTTCGCCGCGCCATGGCGAACTCTCGGCCGCCGCCATCGTCGGCGCCGTCATCGGCACCGGCGCGGAATTCCGCCGGCTGGGCGCAGGCGCCCTCTGCCTCGCCCACGTCGCCGCCGGTCGGCTCGAGGCCTATGTCGAGCCGCACATGAATCCCTGGGATGCCGTGGCGGGGCTCTACCTCGCCGCCTGCGCCGGAGCCGTCACCGCCGACTATGTCGGACAGGGCGGCCTCACGCGGGGCGGCGTGGTCTACGCCGCCGCCCAGGGCATCTCGCCCACCCTTCTGGCCGCCATGCCAGGACCGCTTTCCGGCACTCCGCTTCATCGGGAAATGAGCCGCGGAGTGCCGGAATGAGTGCGAACGTGTCGCAACACCCCGTCGTGGAGAAGACCATGAAAGCCTTGGCTGCAGCATCCATCGCCCTCCTGCTGAGCACCACCGCCTATGCGGTGGAGCCCGTCGGAGCGGACAGCTTCAACACCGATCCCGGTTTCGACCTGGCGGCACTGAACGCTGACAATTTCTATGATGTCATCGTTCCCCTCGCGAAAGAAGAGGGCACCCTCACCTTCTACGATTTCACCGACAGCTTCGGCCCGTTGTTCAGCGAGCGTCTGCTGCCCAGGTTCGAAGAGCAGTACGGCATCACCGTCGAATATGTCCGCGGTGAGGGCGCTGCCGCCAATCAGCAGCTGATCGCCGCCAAGAATGCCGGCGCCAAGGCTCCGGCCGATGCCTATTTCGTCAGCTCCGGCGCCCTGCCGCTGCTGCTGCGTGAAGGCGTGGTGGCCAATGTGCCGCTGAACCAGCTGCTGCCCTCGGGCGCCGGCATCAACCCCGACATCGCCACCACCACCAGCGGCATCGTCCATGGCGGCGCGTTCCTGCCCTTCCACCGCAACCAGACCGACATCGTCTACGACACCCGGGTGGTGCCGGCCGACAGCGTGCCGACCAATCTAGATGCGCTGCTCGACTGGGCCAAGGCCAATCCCGGCCAGTTCATCGTCACCTCCCCCGCCGGTGGCGGCTCGGGCAACGGGTTCATGCAGGCGGTCGCCTTCGCCAAGGTAACCGACGAGAGCTGCCGCGCCACCTTCACGCAGTGGGACATCGACGAGGCAGGGGCCGACGCCTTTGCCGCGAGCGAGTGCATGACCCCGGTCTGGGACTATTACCGCGAACTGCTGCCGGTGGTTGAGCTGACCAACGGCAATTCCGACACGCTGAACCTCATCGCAAATGGCGCCGGCGCCATCGGCACGGCCTGGGAGGACATGGTCTACGACTTCACCGGTCGCGGCCTGCTGCCCCCCACCGTCCGCCAGCAGCTGCTCGAAGAAGGCCAGGTCGGCGGCGGCGACGGCCTGTTCTTCCCGGTCAACGGCAACAGCCCGGCCGCCGGCCTCCTGATGCTCGACTTCCTGATGAGCCACGACGTGCAGCTCGAAAAGCTGCAGGTGAACGGTTCGCGCTCGGCCCGCACCGATATCGACCCGGCCGCGAGCTTCACCCCCGAGCAGGTCGCGCGCCTCATCCCGACCGAGCAGTACGCCACCCGCGCCATCGAGCGCATGCCGGCCATCCTCAACAACCAGCTCACGGCCTACTTCGTCGCCAACGTGCTGCGCCAGTAGTCCGGCCTTGCCATCCGGCGGCGGCCCCCCCTCGGGACCGCCGTCTTCCGGAGAGACCATCATGCAATCCTCGCTTTCCATTCGCGGCCTGACCAAGGAGTTCGGCGCGACCCGCGTGCTCCGGGGCATCGACCTCGAGATCGCGAGCGGCAGCTTCATGATCCTGCTCGGCCCCTCGGGCTGCGGCAAGACCACCCTGCTCCGCACCATTTCCGGCATTGCCGAGCCGACGGCCGGCAGCATCTGGCTCGAAGACCAGCGCATCGACGGCGTGGCGCCAGAGCGGCGCAATTTCGGTCTGGTGTTCCAGACCTACGCCCTGTTCCCGCATATGAGCGTCGCCCGCAACGTCGCTTTCGGGCTCGAAATGCGCCGCGTCCGGAAGGACGAGATGGCGCGCCGGGTCGCCGCCGCCCTGGCATTGGTCGGCCTCGCCGATTATGCCGACCGCCTGCCGCGCCAGCTCTCGGGCGGCCAGCAGCAGCGCGTCGCCCTCGCACGTGCCATCGTCATCGAACCCACCCTGCTGCTGTTCGACGAGCCGCTGAGCAATCTCGACGCCAAGCTGCGCGACACGCTGCGCGAGGATCTGCGCGCGCTGCAGCAGAAGCTCGGCATCACCTCGGTCTATGTCACGCACGACCAGTCCGAGGCCATGGCGCTCGGCGACGAGATCGTGGTGATGAAGGATGGCGAGATCGTCGAGCGCGGCACCCCGATCGAGCTCTACCGCCGCCCCGCCTTCCGCTTCACCGCCGAATTCCTCGGCATGACCAACGTCATCGACGCCCGGATTTCCGGTGGCGATTGCCTCCTGCCCTGGGGCGACACCCGTCCGCTCGAAAATGCCGGCATCCCCGACGCCGAAGGCGTCGCCATCCGCCCCGAGGACATCGCGCTGACCCCGGTGACGACCGATGCCCACGGCACTATCGCGCAATCGATGTTCATGGGCGCCGCAACGCATTACTGGGTGAAGACCGGCGATCTGACGCTCCGGGTCGTCGCTTCCGGCGGCCGGGCCGAAATCCTGCCGGTGGGCCAGCCGGTGCGCCTTGCGCCCCCCGACCGGCTGCATCTGTTGCGCCGGCACCAGCCGCTGGCGGTGGCAGCATGATCGGCCGCATCTCGCCGCTGGTGCTCTGGCTCTGCCTGTTGCCGGGCGTGGGTTATCTCACGCTGTTCTTCGGCCTGCCCCTGCTGCGGGTCATCCGCGGCAGCTTTATCTCCAATGCGCCGGGCGCCGGGGCGATCAGCCTCGACAGCTGGATCACCCTGTTCAACACCCCGGTCTATATGGACGGCGTCTGGTTCTCGCTCTGGCTGGGCGTCGCGCCGACCCTCGTGAGCCTCGTGATCGCCGTGCCGCTCGCCGCCCTGATGCAGGCCAACGAAACCAGCCGCAATCTGTTCGGCACGCTCTACAAGATCCCGCTGGTCGTCCCCGGCATCGTCGCGGGCTTTCTCGTGCTCATCATCCTCGATCGCGGCGGCATGGCGTCGCGCCTCGCCACCCCGCTCGGCATCGGTATGCCGCGGCTGGTACGCGACAGCCTCGGCCTCGGCGCCATCATCGCCTCGGCCTGGAAGACCGTGCCCTTCATGACTCTGATCATCGCCGGCGCCATGGCGGCCATCAACAAGGACGTCATCTGGGCCGCCCGCACGCTGGGCGCCAGCAGCTTTACGGTCCTGCGCCGCATCCAGCTGCCGCTCGCCCAGCCCGGCATCACCGCCGCAGTGCTGCTGAGCTTCATCGGCTCGCTCGGCTCCTACGTCATTCCGAGCCTGCTCGGGCCGACCTATCCTCTGCCCCTCAGCGTCCACATGTTCGCCGAGGGCTTCCAGAAGGGCAACTGGCCGATGGTCTACGCCATGGGAACCCTGCTCAGCGTCCTCGCCATCGGCGTGCTGCTGATCTACTACGCCCTCGTCGGCTCGCTCTCGCGCAGCGCCAGCCAGGGGACCATCCGATGAGCGCCGCGGTTCGCCAGCGGCGCGGCCAGCAGCTCGTCGGGCTCGCGCTCTACGGCTATCTCGGGCTGACGCTGTTCTTTCCGGTGGCGATCGTGCTGCTCTGGGCCTTCTACGACCCGGCAGTCGGCTGGTTCCCGCCCGACATCCTGCCGCGGTCCTTCTCGCTCTCGGCCTTTGCCGAAGTCTTCGCCAACCGCAACGTGCTCCCCGCCGCGGCCCTCAGCCTCGTCGTCTCGGTGATCGTCACGACGGTAACCGGCGCCCTCGCCTTCCCCACCGCCTGGGCTCTGGCGCAGTTCCCGTTCCGGCTGAAGCGCTTCGTCGAGATCTTCGTGCTCGCGCCCATCATCGTGCCGGGCATCGTGGTGGCGGTGAGCCTGGGTGAAATCTTCTTCCATCTGGGGCTCGCCGGGACGGTGCTGGGCGTCATCCTCGTCCAGATCGTCGGCACGCTGCCGCTGATGATCCGCATCCTTGCCGCAACGCTCGAGGGCATTCCCAACGAATTGCTGTTCGCCGCCCGCACGCTGGGGGCGACCCCGCTGGTCGCGGTCACCCGCATCGCGCTGCCGCTCGCCTGGCCTGGCTTTGCCGCGGGGGGCCTCCTCACCTTCATCTCCTCCTTCGAGAGTTCGAAAAGAGCTTCATGGTCGGTGCGCCCAAGGTGCGGACGCTGGCCGTGCAGCTCTGGAGCTATCTCGGCGGCGAGGTGCTGATCCTGCCCACCGCCGCCGTCGTCACCCTCATCCTGCTCACGCCCATGCTGATCATCTTCATCATCGCCGAACGACTGGCGAAGGACGACGTCATGGCCGCGGGCCTCGGCAAACTCTGATCGGAGAGACTTGAAATGCGTCCCAGCTTCCACCTCGCGGACACCGGCGCGGTGCGCCTCTGCGGCCATCGCGGCCAGTGCATCGACACCCCCGAGAACACGCTCGCGGCCTTCCGCGCCGCCCATGCGCTGGGGGCCAGCAGCATGGAGATCGACACCGTGCTCAGCGCCGATGGCGAGATCGTCGTGCTGCACGATCTGCTGCTCGACCGCACCACCAACGGCTCCGGCCCGGCCCGCGCCCACCGCCTCGCCGAACTGCGCGTCCTCGATGCCGGCAGCTGGCTCGATGAGCGCTTCGCCGGCGAGAAGGTGCCGACCCTTGCCGAGACGCTGGCGCTCGCCCGCGAACTCGACCTCGTGCTCGAGGTCGAGATCAAGGAGAAGGTCGATCTCGACGGCTACGCCACCGCGCTCGCCGCCGCGCTCGCGGACCCCGAGGACCTGGCGCGGGTGATGATGATCTCGTTCGACCACAAGCAACTGAAGCAGATCAAGGCCGCAATCCCGGGCCTGCGCACCGGCGGCATCGTGCATGAGCGCTTCGCCGACCCGGTCGCGGTCGCCGCGATGTCGGACCTCGACCAGCTCTGCATCGACCTCGACGTCTATCACCTCGAGGATGCCGCCCGGCTCCATGCCGCCGGTCTCTCGATCCGCTGCCACGCCTACAAGCCCGCGACCTGGGACATGGCCCGCCGCGCCGGCCTCGACTGGGACACCCGCCTCGCCACCGCGCTCCGCAGCGGCCTCATCGACACCCTCTCGGGCGACGATGTCGGCTGGCTCAAGGCCTTCGTCGACCAGACCGGCCCCTGATCCCGACCGGTCCGGCGCAGCACTGCGCCGGACCGTCCGTCGTTGGCGATCAGCCGATCACCACCACCTCGTGGTCCAGTATGGCGTCGACGGTGAACACCAGCGCGTCGCCCTCGCGCCGGGCCGGCACCGTGCCCCCGGCGACCCGAAGCGCCACCTCGTCGGCGTTCGCGCCGACATTCAGCCACACCTCCACCGGCCCGATCGGCACGAGGTCGAACTGCCGCCCTGGAACGCGCGAGAGCTGCAGCCGGTTGTTGAGGTGCAGCACGTGGCGCCCGCCCTGCCGGTAGAGCTCGGCCGTGATCACCCCATGCCCGCCGCTGAGCCGGACCTTGGCGTTCTCGCCCAGCGCCTGTCGCACGGCGTTGACGATGATCTGCGCGTGCTCGGCATTCTCGTCGCGGCCGAAGCAGCGGTCGAGATCGGCGATCAGCCAGGTCAGCTGCCCGCCCGCCGGGTGCCGGCGGGTGACGATGGCCGGCACGTCCGAACGCGGCTCGCGCATCCACGAGGTCTCGGGCGGAAAGATCGGGAAGTCGGGGATGTAGGTCGCGAGCACCGTTACGTCCTCGTCCACCTCCATCACCGGCAGGTAGCCGCCGAACGGGATGCTGTCCGTCCCCTCGAGCCCCGCGAGCAGGGCGTGCCGCGCCCCCTCCGCCGAAGGCGCGGTGGTGTCGCGCGGGCCATAGCGATGCGCCCGGTTCTCCGGGGCGAGCCGCAGATAGGTGTGCCGGGCCCAGGTCTCCATGTCCGCATTGATCGGGCCGATGCCGCCATGGCTCCCCTCGGCGCGCCGGACGCCGAACAGCTTGCCGAGCGCCAGACCGCCGCGGTCCTCGCCGCGCTCGGTGCAGGCGCTGGTCTCGCCGGTGGCGATCACCGAACCGCCGGCCTTAACGAAGGCCTCGACATGCGCCAGCTGGCTGTCGCTCAGCGCGCCGACATTGGGCAGAATGATCACGTCGAGCCGCTCGCGCGCGGTGGCGATGTCGTCGGCATGGAGCGGCACGTAGGGCACCGCGTGCCGGTCCAGCGCCTTCACCACCCCGCGATAGGCGGCCATCGTCCGCTCCGGGGCCTCTGTGCGCCCGAAGAAGTCGTGGTTCTGCTGGCTCCACACCACGCCCACATCCGGGCGCAACTCGCGATCGACCAGCACATCCTGGTTCTCGGCGTGCCAGGTGAAGATCGGCTCGGCCGTGTTGTACTGGCGGCGATCGTCGTGGCTGGAGCCGATATGGTGCCACCAGGGCTGGATGCCGCCGGCAAAGCCCGCGCTCGACCACAGCCGCACCTCCGGTGCCGGCATGGACGCCAGCCGGAACACCGGCGCGCCGAGCTGGTATTGCGGCGTCGATTCCGGGATCAGCACGTCCCAGCCGGCGATCTCGTGCAGGCGCTTGCCCGCCTCGGTGTTCTGCTCGAACCCGTCCACATGGTTGCGGCGCTGGTGATCGAGCATGATGATCGGCGACTGCCTGAGGATGCCCTGCAGGTCGATGAAGCGCTGCGAATTGTACAGCACCTCGCCGCTGATCATCCCCATCCAGGCGCAGTCGGGCCCGCCTGCCTCGCGCACGACGCGGTTGTTCAGGGCCCAGATGTCGGTGCGGCGCTGGAAGTTCCAGCGGATCCAGTCGCCATAGCCGGGGTCGGACCAGTCATGCGCCCGCGGCAGGGCCTTGCCCGAATACTCCCGGAACTGGCTCTGGCAATTGTCGCAATAGCAGATGCGGTGGCGCGGCAGGCCCGCCCAGCTATTGTCGGCGAATCCCTCCGGATGGCTGCGCGCGATGATCTCGCGCATGATCGCCGGCAGGTAATCCGTGTAGTAGGCCGAGCCGATGCAGGTGATGTACTTGTCGGCCTGCATATAGGGCTGGCCGTCGATGTCGCGGCAGATCCAGTCGGGATGCGCCTCGTAGAGGTCCTTGGCCACCCGGTTGGAGTCCATGCGCGCGATCACCACCAGCCCCTCCTCCCGGGCCAGCGCGACGATCTCGCCATAGAGGTCACGGTCACCGAGCTGTTCGGCGCGGTGATGATGCTCGAAGCTGGAGGGATAGTAGGCGACGATGCCGCCGGCATTGATGATGACGCCCTGCACCTTCGTCCGGCGCCAGTGCTCCCGCCACCACTCGGCATCGTAACGCGACGGATCGCACTCCACGAGGTTGGTCTGCGCCCACCTCAGCGTCGTCTTGTACCATGGCTGCCTGTCCATCGCGTTCCTCCCGGCTTCCTGCGTTGGCTGGCACGGCTAGCGCAAATCCGCTGCCGCCAGAGCGCCCGGCGTGCCGGTTTTCCGCGATGTGAAAGCATTGCCCCCGCCATCCACCCCGGTCTTCCGCGATGCGGAAAACCGAGAGCCATCGCCTTTACCGGGCTGATGGCAGCGCTACCGTGGACTGCCATATGGTGCCCAAAAGCCCTCGTCCGGCGGCGCCATCTGACTGGCAAGGGAGGATACAATGCCGTTCACGAGACGTGGACTTCTGAAGGCCGGCGCCGCGATCACCGCCGGAATGACCATGAGTGCAGTGGTCGGTGGCCGGGCCCTCGCCCAGGGCACCGACACCATCAAGTTCGCCGCCTCGGCGCGCGGGCTGAGGACTATCGATCCGCACAAATCCATCCAGGGCGTCGACAACTGGGCGATCATCGCCATCTACGACAAGCTGGTCGATCTGCCGCGCTGGCGCTTCCCCGAGACGCTCGACGATCTGGTGCCGCGGCTCGCGACCAGCTGGTCGGTCTCCGAGGATGCCAAGTCCTGGACCGTGCAGCTGCGCGAAGGGGTGCAGTTCCACAAGGGCTATGGCGAGATGACGTCGGAGGACGTTAAGTTCACCTTCGACCGCGCCACCGATGCGCCCCGCGTCGGCGGCGTCCGCGCCAAGTTCACCAACATCGGCAGCGTGGACACGGACGGCCCCTACACTGTCATCTTCAATCTCGAGCAGCCAGACCCGCTGTTCCCGCTCGGCGTGCTCAGCGATTACGATGGCGGCATCATGAGCAAGAAGGCCGTCGAGGAGATCGGCGAGGAGGAAATCTCCACCAACCCGATCGGAACCGGCGTCTACATGCTGGAGACGGTGCACACCGATCCGTCGCAGGGCATCACGCTCACCGCCAACCCGGATTACTGGGATACCCCGGCGGCGACGCCCAAGCTGCAATTCCTCTATATCGCCGACACCACTGCGCGGACGCTCGCGCTCCTGGCCGGCGACATTCACATGATGGAAGGCGTCCGGGCACCAGGCTGGGCCGATTCCATGCGCCAGCGCGATCCGAGCCTCATCTTCGACGTGGTGAGCCCGGGCAGCTTCTTCACCATCCACTGCAACCTGACGCGGGCACCCTTCGACGACATCCGCGTCCGGCGGGCCCTGTTCTACGCCATCGACCGTGACGAGATCACCGGCGCCATCGCGCCGATCTCCAGGCGCACCTACGGCCTCAATCCGCCCTCCTTCCCCGGCGGCTTCACCGCCGAGACCATCCCCGAGGAAGTGGCCTACAACTACAATCCCGAGCGCGCCAAGGAACTGATGGCCGAAGCCGGCTTCCCCAACGGGTTCAGCTTCACCAATGACACCTCGCAGCGCGAGGACTTCTCGGCGATCATGCTGATGATCCAGGACCAGTTGCGCCGTGTCGGCATCGACATGGAACTCAACATCAAGGATCACACCGCCTTCCACGCCGACCAGAACATCGGCACCAACACGATCAGCCAGCAGTCTTCGGCCATGCCGCCGGTGCCGACCCAGGTGATCCTCACCTATCTGCCCGCCGAGGCCGAGGTGAAGTCCGACGGCAATGGCGGTTCGAACTTCAGCCGCTACGGTGTCGCCATCCCCGGCATCGACGACCTGCTGGCCGAGGCGCTGGCCGAGCCGAACCTGGAGCGGCGTATCGAGATCGTGCAGCAGATCGAGGTGAAGGCTCTCTCCGACGCCGTGATCCTGCCGATCGCCACCAATGGCTTCATGATCGTGCGCTCGCCCAAGGTCGACCTCGGCTTCGAAGTCGAGTCCGGCTACGTGAACTGGCCGCTCTCCGAAGCCCGCTTCGTCTGATCCGCTCCTCCCCCTGGGCTCCGGGACCTCGTGCCCGGAGCCACCTTTTTCCCTTTTTCGAGACTGTCGATGCCTCAGGTCCAGCCCGTCACCATCATTGTGCCGTCCTCGCTCCGGGGCGGCGCCGGCGCCGTCGAATGGGCCGCGGGCGACCTGCTCGAGGCGCTGCGCCAGCGCGACATCCCGGCCACGATCGCCGACACTGCGGGCGCCGGCCTCAACATCGAGGTCGCGGGTGCCGGTGCGGCGCCGCGTTCCGCGCCGGATGCCGAACTCCCGGCCAAGGCCGAGGCCATGGCCCTCGTCCGCCAGGGCAACGACATCCTCGCCTGGGGCCATGATGTGCGCGGCATCGTCTATGCGCTGACCGAACTCGCCGACCGCGCCCGCACCGTCGCGGGCGACGATCCCTTCGCCGGCACCTTCCCGCTGGTCGAGCAGCCGACCGCCCGCATCCGCTCGATGGCGCGCCTGTTCTGCGCCGAGGAAGAGGACAAGGTGTGGTTCCATGACCGGCAGCAATGGCGGGATTATCTGTCGATGCTGGCTGCGAACCGCTTCAACCGGTTCTCGCTGACCCTCGGCATGGGCTACAACTACCCCTATCACAACCCCTGGATCACCGACGTCTACTTCTACTTCCCCTACCCGTTCCTCTTCGCGCTCGACGGCTATGACGTCGACGTCAAGGAACTGAGTGCGGAGGAGCGCGACCTCAATCTCGAGATGCTGCGCTTCATCGGACGCGAGGCGGCAAAGCGCGGCCTCGAATTCCAGCTGGCGCTCTGGACCCAGCGCTACGATTTCGACGATTCACCCCGCGCCAACTACACTGTGCGCGGCGTCACCGACGCCAATCTCGCGCCCTATTGCCGCGACGCCATCACCCGCCTTCTGCGCGAAGTGCCCGAAATCACCGGCCTCACCTTCCGCGTCCATGTGGAGGGCGGCATCGCCGAGGGCGACTATCCGTTCTGGGAGCAGGCCTTTGCCGGCGTTGCCGCGGCGGGTCGCCCGGTCGAGATCGACATGCACGGCAAGGGCCTCGACCACAAGATGATCGACCTGGCGCGCCAGACCGGCATGCCGATCGCCGCCTCACCCAAATATCTCGCGGAGCATATGGGCCCGCCCTACCACCAGTCGGCGATCCGCGACAAGGAATACCCCCCCGAGACCGCCCGCTCCGAGCGCGAGCAGCTGAGCGAGGGCTCGCGCAAGTTCCTGCGCTATTCCTATGGCGACCTGCTGACCAAGGACAAGGACTACAAGGTCATCTACCGCATCTGGCCGGGCACCCAGCGCGTGCTGCTCTGGGCCGACCCGACCTTTGCGGCTGGCTATGGCCGCAGCTCGATGTTCGCGGGCTCGGACGGCGTCGAGTGGTGCGAGCCGCAGAGCTTCAAGGGGCGCATGGGCACCGGCATTCCGGGCCAGCGCTTCACCTACCAGAAGCACGGCATGGCCACCCGTCAGGACTGGCGCAAATATGACTATCAGTACCGCGTCTGGGGCCGGCTGCTTTACAATCCGGAAGCGCCGCGCCAGAGCTGGATGCGCTGGCTGGAACGCGAGTGCGGCGACGTCGCCGCCGAGTGCGAAGCCGCGCTCGCCGCCGCGAGCCGCGTGCTGCCGCTGGTGACGCTGGCGCATGGCCCTTCGGCCTCGAACAACCATTACTGGCCGGAGATCTACTCCAATCTCGGCCTGGTCGAGGGCTCGGGCCGCCGTGCCTATCAGTTCGACATGGACGGGCCGACCCGGTTCGGCAATGCCCCGACCTTCGACTCCGCCCTGTTCGCCAGCGCGCGGGAATATGCCGAGCTGCTGCTCGCCGGCAAGCCGAGCCATCGCTACACCCCGCTCGACGTCGCCGACTGGCTGGACGAGCTGGCCCGGCAGACGGAGACCGCGCTGGTCGCGGCGCGCGGGCGGCGCGACTATGGCCGCATGGCCGTGCAGCGCATGCTGATCGACGCCGAAATCCTCGCCGGCATGGCCCGCTATTTCGCCGAGAAATTCCGGGCCGCCTGCTGGGCCGAGCTGTTCGTCGCCACCAAAGCCACCGAGCTGATCGAGCCGATGCTGGATCACGCCCGGCGCTCCGTGCTCGGCTGGGAGCGGTCGGCCGCCGCCTCGCGCGATGTCTATGACGACGACATCACCTATGGCCCGCAATCCTGGCTCCGCGGCTCCTGGCACGCGCGCCTGCCCGAAATGCAGGCCGAACTGCTCGATCTCGAATCGCTGCGCAATTTCGGTGGCACGGAATCGGTGCCGACCGATACGCGCACTGCCGCCGCCATCGCCGCGCTCCGCGCCCGCATCCCGGTCCGCGTCGCATCCGCCGAGGGCATGCCGACCCGCTTCAGCGCCGGCCAGCCGCTCCGCATCGCGATTGCGGCCCAGGAAACGACCGAGACCGACGCGGCGCCGGTCCTGCATTACCGGCACATCAACCAGGCCGAGCGCTGGCGCCAGATGCCGATGCAGCAGAGCGACGATGGCTTCGCCGCCGAGATCGACGCCGAGTACACCCAGTCCGATTTCCACCTGCAATACTTCATCACCTACAGCGCGGGCGGCACGGCTACCATCGTGCCGGGGCTTGCGCCCGATCTCGCCAACGAGCCCTACTTCACGGCACTGCAGGAATGAGCGCCGGCGCCGGCAGTCGTCGCGGGAGGTAATGCATGGCAAGATATCTGGCCCTTCGACTGGCCGACGCGGTGCCCACGGTGTTCCTGGTGCTGCTGCTGGTCTTCGTCGCCATGCGCATCCTGCCGGGCGATCCGGCGATCGCGGCGCTGGGTGACAATGCCACCACCGAGCAGTTGCAGCTGTTCCGCGAGCGCATGGGGCTCAACGAGCCGCTCTGGATGCAATTCATCAATTTCGTGGTCGGCGTGTTCACGCTCAATCTCGGCCGCTCGATGATGAGCAACCAGGATGTGGTGGGGCTCATCCTCTACAACCTGCCCTTCACCATCGAGCTCACCATCGTCGCCATGCTGATGGGCATCGTCATCGGCGTGCCGCTCGGCGTGCTGGCGGCGACGCAGCGCAACAAGGCACCGGACGGCGCGGTGCGGGCCTTCTCGCTCATCGGCTACGCCATACCCGATTTCTACCTCGGTGCGCTGCTCTTGATCGTGTTCGCCCTCAATCTGGGCTGGTTCCCGATCAGCGGCGGCGGCGGCGGCAGCTTCCTCGAGCGCATGCACAGCGTGTTCCTGCCCGCGCTCACCCTCGCCTTCGTCAAGGCCGCCTTCATCGGCCGCCTGACCCGCACCTCGCTGCTCGAAGTCTTGAGCAAGGACTATATCCGCACCGCCCGCGCCAAGGGCGCCACCGAAAACCGCGTCATCTACCGGCACGGCCTGCGCAACGCCCTGTTGCCGCTGACCACCGGGCTGGGCCTGAGCACGCTCGCCACCCTCTCGGGCTCCGTCGCCATCGAGATGGTGTTCAACCGCCCCGGCATCGGCAAGCTGCTGATCAGCGCCATCGCCGAGCGCGACTATGCCGTCATCCAGGGCGGCGTGGTGGTGTTCGCCATGTTCGTCGTGGCGGTGAACCTGCTGATGGACCTGCTCTACATCATCGTCGACCCCCGGATCCGGATGAAGTGATGGCTACTCTCGGCGAATCCACTCCCGTCCTCGCGCCGCAATCCAGCCCCCTCAAGCTGATCCGCGACACCATCCTCGGCAAGCCGGGCACGATCTTTGCCGCCAGCGTCATCGTGCTGTTGATCATCGTGGCGGTGCTCGCGCCGATCCTCGCCCCCTATGATCCGCTGCGCCAGTCCATGGCCCGCATCAACCGCATGCCCAGCTGGGAGAACTGGCTCGGCACCGACCAGTTCGGCCGCGACGTGCTCTCGCGCATGATCTACGGCTCGCGCAACTCGCTGCTGTTCGGGCTCATCTCGCCCTTCTGCGCTGCCCTCATCGGCACGACCCTCGGCGTCATCGCCGGTTATTTCGGCGGCATCGTCGATCGCGTCATCTCGCGCGTCGTCGATCTGCTGCTGGCCTTTCCCGAACTGCTGCTCGCCATCATGATCGCGGCGGTGCTGGGCGGCGGGTTCTGGAACGTCATCATCGTCATCACCATCGCCTTCGTGCCCGGCTTCGCCCGCGTCGCCCGCGCCCAGACCCTCGCGGTCAAGCAGGAGCCCTATGTCGAGGCGGCTATCTCGGTCGGGGTGCGCACGCCGGTGATCATCATGCGCCACATCATCCCCAACATCATGGCCCCGATCGTCGTGCTGATGATGCTGTGGGTCGCCTCCGCCATCCGCCTCGAAGCCTCGCTGAGCTTTCTCGGCATCGGCACGCAGCCGCCGCACCCCAGCTGGGGCAACATCATCCGCGACGGGCTGAACAACATCTTCGGCTCGCCCTGGCCCATCATCGGGGCAGGCGCGGCGATCACCCTGGTCGTGCTCTCCTTCAACCTGATCGGCGATGCGGTGCGCGACGCCATCGATCCCTCCACCTCCGAATGAGCGGGGCCAGCATGCACAACCCCGCTCCCCCGCACGCGCCGACGACCCCGAAGGCCGAGCCGGTGCTGCGCGTCACCGACCTCAAGACGGCGTTCCGCGCCGGCAAGGACTGGGTGCAGATCGTCAAGGGCATTTCCTTCGAGATCGGCGCCGAGGAGACCGTGGCGGTGGTCGGCGAGTCCGGCTCCGGCAAGTCGGTGACCGCGCTCTCCATCATGCGCCTGCTCGCTCCCGACAGCAGCCGCATCGAGGGCTCGGTCCGCCTCGCCGGCCGCGAACTCCTCACCCTCTCGGAAGCCGAGATGCGCGGCGTGCGCGGGCGTCAGATCGGCATGATCTTCCAGGAGGCGATGACCAGCCTCAACCCGCTGGTCCGGGTCGGCGACCAGATCGCCGAGACGCTCGCCATCCATGGCCGGATGACCGGCGCGGCGGCGGAGGCCGAGGCGGTGCGCCTGCTCGAGCGCGTGCGCATTCCCGCCGCCCGCACCCGGGCCCGCGACCTGCCGGCCAATCTGTCGGGCGGCATGCGCCAGCGCGTCATGATCGCCATGGCGCTCGCCTGCAAGCCGCAACTGCTGATCGCCGACGAGCCCACCACCGCCCTCGACGTCACCATCCAGGCGCAGATCCTGCAGCTCATCAAGGAGCTGCAGAACGAGGAGGGCATGGGCGTCCTCTTCATCACCCACGACATGGGCGTCGTCGCCGAGATCGCCGACCGCACCGTGGTGATGCTGGGCGGCGAGGTGGTGGAGCACGGTCCGACCGACGCTATCTTCGCCGATGCCCGCGACGCCTACACCAAGACCCTGATCGCCGCCGTGCCGCGCCTCGGCAGCGGTATCGGCAATGGCCAGCCGCAGCATTTCCCCGTCGTCGACCGCCGCACCGGCACGCTGCGCGAACCCGTGCCGCGCCCCGACACCGTGCAGCACGACGCCGGCCCGGTGCTGTCGGTCAAGAACCTCGTCAAGCGCTTCGACCTCTCCTCGGGACTCTTCGGCAAGGTGCATGGACGCGTCCATGCCGTCGAGAACGTCTCGTTCAACCTGCATGCCGGCGAAACGCTGTCGCTGGTGGGCGAAAGCGGCTGCGGCAAGTCGACCACCGGTCGCGCCATCATGCGGCTGATCGAACCGCAGGCCGGCGAAATCCGCATCGGGGGCACCGACATCATCAGCCTCGACAAGCACCGCATGCGCGACATGCGGCGCCATATCCAGATGATCTTCCAGGACCCCTTCGCCAGCCTCAACCCGCGCATCCGGGTCGGGGAGGCGATCGCCGAGCCTTACCTCACCCACAAGCTCGGCTCCCGCGACGAGGCCCGCGCCAAGGTCGCGGACCTGCTGCAGCGCGTCGGGCTCGATCCGGAGGTCGCCACCCGCTACCCGCAGCAATTCTCCGGCGGCCAGCGCCAGCGCATCTGCATCGCCCGGGCCCTCGCGCTCGAGCCCAAGGTGATCGTCGCCGACGAATCCGTCTCCGGTCTCGACGTCTCGATCAAGGCGCAGGTGGTCAATCTGCTGCTCGACCTGCAGCAGGCGCTCGGCCTCTCCTACCTGTTCATCTCGCACGACATGGCGGTGGTGGAGCGCATGAGCCACAAGGTGGCGGTGATGTATCTGGGCGAGATCGTCGAAATGGGCCCTGCGGCGGCCGTCTTCGCCGATCCGCAGCACCCCTATACCAAGCGCCTGATCGCCGCCGTCCCGGTCCCCGACCCGGCCCGCCGCACCCAGGTGCGCAAGGTGGCCAATGACGAGATCAAGAGCCCCATCCGGCCGGCCGACTACGTGCCGCCTACCCGCCACTACCGCACGGTAGCCCCTGGCCACATCGTGCAGGAATGGGGCACGGACTGGACGGTGTAGCCCTTCAGCCGGCGCGACCGGCCCCGATCAGCCCCGCACGAAGGGCATGGTCTCTTCCGGCGGATCGAGCACCAGCGGCCGCTGGTCGCGCCGGTCCGTGCTTGCCCGCTTGATGATCTCGAAGCCCAGATCGACGATCGGCTCGCCGCGCTCCCCGGTCTCGAGCTGCCGCCGCACCGACTGCATCGCCTCGTAGCCGCAGCGCCAGCGATGGATGCGGATGCTGCTCAGCGGCGGGTGCGCGGCGGCCATGTAGTCGAAATCGTTGAAGCCGGCGATCCCCACCTCATGCGGCACATCGATGCCGCGCAGGTTGCACGCGAACAGCACCCCGAGCGACAGCACGTCGTTGACGCAGAACACCGCATCGACGCCCAGCTTGCGGTCCAGCATGTCGAGCATCAGTTCGCGCCCCATCATGGCGGTGGAGAACTGGTGGTACTCGCTTCCCGCCGCCCCGCTGCGCCCGTTCTCGGCGCCCATCTGGCCGATCAGCGCTGGATCGTAGAGCCCCGCCTCCTCGAGCGCACGCTGCCAGCCCACCCGGCGCTGCATGGCGCGGGTGTTGAGCCAGCCGGAAAAGAACGCGATCCGCCGATACCCCGCCTCGATCAGGTGGCGCGTCATCGCATAGCCGGCCGCCTCGTGCGAGAAGCCGATCACCTGCTGGATCGGATCGTCGGTCAGGTCCATGATCTGCACCACCGGGCAGCCGGCCTCTTCCAGCATGCGCCGCGTCGTCGGCTTCTGCTCGATGCCGGAGATGATCACCGCCGCGGGCTGGTGGCGGATCAGCCGATAGACCTGCTCCTCCTCCCGATCGACATTGTAGCGCGTGTTGTAGAGCTCGATGCGGAGCTTGGAATCCTCGAGCCCGTCATAGATGCCGCGCACCACGTCGGAAAAGATGTTCTGCGTCAGCGACGGCACCAGCACGCCCACCACATCGGTGCGGTGCGACGCGAGCGCCCGTGCATTGAGGTTGGGCGTGTAGCCGAGCTCGCGAATGGCCGTGTCGATGGCCTCGCGCAGCTTCTCCGACACCTTCTCGGGCTCGCGCAGCGCGCGCGACACCGTCACGGCGCCGACCCCGGCCCGTGCCGCCACATCGGCTATGGTAGGCCGCGACAGCGACCGGCGTTTGCCCATTTCGTCTACCTTTCGCACACTTGCATATGGCGGCCCGCGCTGCCGCGCAAGTCGTTGACCCCCGAAAATGGAAGCGCTACCATCAGCCTCGGGTTGTTGAGGAGCAACTGACGAAGCGGCGAGGTCGGGGAGGACATCGGCATGGACGGCGATCGGAACGGACGCGTGCAGAGTGTGGAGCGTGCTGTCAGGCTGTTGACGGCGCTGGCCCAGTCCGAGGGCGGCTACCGCCTCACCGATCTGGCGCGGCGCACGGGGCTGTCGCTGACGACGGCGCACCGGCTGCTGACCACGCTGGAGCAGTCCCGCTTCGTGCAGTTTTCGACCAGCGACAACATCTGGCATATCGGGGTCGCAGCCTTCTCGGTCGGCACCGCCTATTCGCGCGAGCGCAACTTCGTCGCCTCGGCCATGCCGTTCCTCCGCCGGCTGCGCGACCAGACCCGCGAAACCGTCAATCTCGGCGTCGTCGAGAGCGACGAGATCGTGGTGCTGTCGCAGGTGCCCAGCCGGGAGATCGACCGCGCCGTCGCCGGGATCGGCGGGCGCACCCCCATTGCCGCCTCCGGCATGGGCAAGGCGGTGCTCTCCAGCTACACCGCCGGCGACATCGAGCAGTTGATCCAGCGCCGCGGCCTGCGCCGGGCGACCGCCAAGACGCTCACCGATCCGGCCGATCTGCGAGCGGAAATCTCGACCGGCAGCCTCAACGGCTATTTCATCGACGACGAGGAATACCGCCCGGGCGTCCGCTGCGTCGCCGCCCCGGTGTTCGACAGCCGTGGCGAGGTGGTCTGCGCCATCTCGGTGTCCGGCCTTACCAGCCGCATCACCACCGAGCGGATCGCCACCCTCGGCCATGTCGTGCAGCAGGCGGCCGCGCAGATCTCCGGCTGCCTGATGGCAGTGCAGGACCCGTTCGAGGCCTGAGCGCCGAGGCCGAGGAGCCAGAACGCGAAACCAATCTGCCGGTCGCGGGTTTGCAGCAATGGCGGGGCAGTGTGCATGGCGCACCGTCCCCTCCTCCCCAGCGACAAGGAGCAGACGAGATGAGCCGCCGCCTGACCCACGCCACGCCCTGCGCCGTATTGCTGCTGAGCATCGCGTTGGCGTCGCCGCCGGCCCTGGCGGAGGACTTCATGGCCAATCTCGAAGCCGCCCAGCAGCGCGCCGCGACCGCCCATGAGAGCGAGATTCTCAGCCTCATCCTCGTCGACCGGCATCCCATGCCGACCGCCAATGTGCAGCTGCTCGAGGTCGATCGCCTGCTCGGCCAGCCGGTCCAGAACTGGCAGGCGGTGGCGCTCGGCACCGTCGAGCGGGTCGCGACCGACGGCCGCCGCACCTTCCTCGTCCTCGGTGCAGACAGCCCGCTCAGCGACGCCGAGACCCAGGTGCTGCTGCCGGTCCAGACCGTCGCCCTCGTCGAGGGCGGCCTCGTGATGCGCGGCATGACCACGCTGCAGCTCAAGACCGTCGACCTCATCGACCCCGACGCGCTCGACGACATGGCCGGCACCGACACCGTCCGCATCGCGCTGCCATAGCCCCCGGCCGTTTGTCGGCCCGACTGACGCATTGGTCTGGCGAACAGCCACCGCCCCCCTCACGAGCGCCGAGGCTTCACCAGCCTCCGGACGGAGCCGCGCTTGCCGCGACACCGCCGACATCGGCGCCCCAAGCTCCTCGCCCCTCCCACGTCCAGACCCGCGCCTAGACGATCATCTTCAAATATTTATTTAGTATATTTTTCTCGAAACATCTCATCCGCCCTGATGTTGACCACGGGACGCAGCGGAACTCACCTCCGCGCCGAGCTTCAACAAAAACAACAGGATGAGGAAAGATGATCAAGATCCAGAAAATACTTGCCAGTACAGCAGCCGCCACAGTCATGACGGCCGCCTTTGGCGCGGCAAATGCCACGGCACAGGAATATACCGAGAGCGCGGCGGCAGGCCAGCACTGTCTCGCGCTTCAGGGTCTCCTCGCCGATCGCAGCGCTGACTTGCAGCCGCAATGGCGCACCAATGCCGAGCAGGTGCAGGCCCAGGGCATCGTCGAGCAGTGCCGCGTTCAGTACGACGAGGCCGCTTTGGCGCTTGGCCTGCCGGGTGCCGCAGAGGGCGCCATGCCGGGCGATGAACAGCAGCAGGCGGCCGCGCGCATCGTGGTCACCCAGCCCGATCCCTCGGTCATGGTCGAGCAGCAGGCCCCGGAAGTCGCCGTCACCCAGCAGCAGCCGCAGATCAGCATCAACCAGGGCGAGCCGGTGATCGAGATCCGGGAGGCGCGGCCGAATATCTCCGTCGAGATGCCGCGCCCGGTGATCACCATCGAGCAGCAGCAGCCCGAAATCATCATCCGCATGCCCGAGCCGCTGGTGGCGCTGAACCTGCCGCAGCCCGAGGTCGAGATCCGGCAGGCCGACCCCACCGTGACGGTAGAGCAGGCTCAGCCGCAGATCGAGGTGAACGATCAGCTGGCATCCGGCCCGGGTAACGCTGAGATCGAGATCGACCAGCAGCAGCCGCGCCTCGTGCAGCAGGCGGCCGAGGGCCAGCCTCAGGTCGATGTCCAGCGCGGCCAGCCGCAGATCCGCTTCATTCCGGCCGAACCGAACATCCAGTTTGGCGAGATGGAGCAGCCGGATGTGCGCTTCAGCCAGATTGGCGAGCCGCAGGTGCGCTTCGAGGACTCCGCTCCGGGCGACACGGCCGCGGCCCCGCAGCAGGCGCCGGGCCTGCAGCAGGCACCGGGCACCGGACAGCCAATGGATCAGCAGACGGCGGACGCGCCTGCCCAGCAGCCGGCGCCGGGTAGCACCGCCGGGCAGTCTGCGGCGGCAACCGACGACCTCATGGGTCAGCAGGACCTCACGGGTCAGCAGGCAGCCGGCGCGGCAGCGCAGCAGACGGCTGACGCGGCCGGCGACATCCGCAGCCTGATCATCGTCGACCAGGCCCCGGCCCCGCTCGGCAATGTGCAGCCGGTCGCCGTCGACGACGTGATCGGCATGGAGCTGCAGAACTGGGATGGCGAAGGCCTCGGCACCGTCCAGACCGTGGCCACCGACGGCGAGCGCCAGTTCCTCGTCCTCGCTGCGGACACCCCGCTCAGCATCGACGACACGCCGGTCCTCCTGCCGGTCAACACCGTCGCCATGAACGACCAGATGCTGGTGATGCGCGGCTTGACCGAGCAGCAGCTGCAGAGCCTCGACGGCGTCGACAGCGACGGCCTGCGGGCCATGCAGCGCAGCAACACCATTCAGCTCAGCATGCTGTAAACCACGAACGCATCGTACGAAGTGCGATGGGGACCGGTCCTTTGGGCCGGTCCCTTTTCGCGTCGCGCACAGAACGCCGGGGCCAGCTGTGATGGCCTTCTCCCCTTGAGGGAGTTCGAGCCGGTCGCGCAGCGATCACTCGCTCCGGTGGGGCGAGTGAAGGTGAAGAAGGTGCCCGAAGGGCGGATGAGGGGTGGTTCGGCACGCGCACCAAGCCGCCCGCCGCTCCGCTCCGACCGGCACAATCCGTGCGGATGGTGCGCCCCCTCATCCGGCGCTACGCGCCACCTTCTCCCTCAAGGGGAGAAGGGAACAGCAGATAGGCCGGCGCCACACTCTCCACAATGGCAACCCCCTTCCACCGCCCACCGCCGTGACGCCGCGCAGCCTCACCCGAAGCTCGACAGGCCCAGTTTCTCGCGCCAGACAAGGCCGGCATCGGTGTCGCCGCGCGGCTTGTACTCGCAGCCGATCCAGCCGGCATAGCCACTCGCTGCGAGCGCCGCGAACAGTTCGGCATGGTCGAGCTCGCCTTCGTCCGGCTCGGCGCGGGACGGCACCGCCGCGATCTGGATATGCCCGATCAGCGGCATGTGCGTCGCGAGCCGCCCGAGCACGTCGCCCTGCCCTCGTCCCACATGGTAGGCGTCGAACATCAGACGCACATTATGCGCCCCCACCTCGCCGATGATCTCGGCGGCCCGCTCCACCCGGTCGTAGAAATAGCCCGGCTTGTCGAAGCGGTTGATCGGCTCCAGCAGCACCGTGACGCCATGCTCCGCCGCCGCCGCGCTCGCCCGCCGCAGATTGCCGACGAAGGTGGCGCTGCTCTGCGCGTTGTCGTCAACCACGCCGGCCATGGCGTGGATCGACCGCGCCCCGGTGGCGAGACAGTAATCGAGCGCCTGCTTGAAGCTCGCGGCGAAATCCGTCTCGCGCCCCGGCACCGCGCCGAGCCCGAACTCCCCCGCCGCCATGTCGCCGGGCACGGTGTTGAGCGCCAGCAGCGTCACCCCGGCCGCCGCGCAGGCGTCGCGCACCACGCCCGGCGGCGTGGCATAGGGCCAGTGCAGCTCCACCGCGCGGAAGCCGGCCCGTCCCGCCGCCGCGATCCGCTCCGGCAGCTCGCGATCCGCCCACATGAACCCCAGATTGGCCGAAAACCGGATCATTTCACGCTCCCCCTCTCCGCAGCCATGCTGCCCATCTCCCGCGACATACGCCAGTTCCGTGACAGCCCTGCAGCGACAGCCGCCGCCACGCGCTCAGTCGACGACCTGCAGCAGCCCGGCCGCCGTCTCGCGGATGCGGCCATCGGCCAGCATCGCCTCCATGATGGGCACGATGGTCGGGCGGAATTCGGGCCCGGTGCGCTGGAAACCGAACAGCAGCGCCACGGCCCGCGGCGTCTCCTCCCAGCTCATCGCGCCATTATGCGCCAGCACCAGCCGGATCGCCGCCGCGATCTCGTCGGGCGGCAGATACCCCGCCTTGCGCAGCGTCGGCACCGATACCCGCGACCGGTTGCGCAGCGGCACCGCGGCGCGCTGCGCCTCGGTGCTCCAGAACCCGTCCGCCTCGGCGATCCCCACCTCGCCCGCCCCCATGAAAGCCAGCACGCTGTCCACCTTGGCGACGATCCGCGCGCCGGCCTTGTGCTTGCCGAACAGGCTCGCCACCCGCCGCGCGATCTCGTCGCGATGCACCGGCCCCTCCACCGCGATGATGGCGGCGAGCAGCGGCGCCAACACGCTCATCGGCTGCTCGTGCGGTTCGCCGCGCTGGGCGACCTCGAAATTGGCCACCTGATAGTCCGGCAGTCGCGGCAGGCCCGTATCCCCCGGCAGCGCCCCGTCGAGCAACACCTCCTCGGCCGCCTCGCCGGCATCCGCCGCCGCGGGCTCGAGCGGCGCGTCGTCGGGCTCCTCGATCTGCTGCGCCGCATCGAGCGCCTGCCGCAGCCGCGCCACCTCCGCCTCGCGGCGATGGAACCAGTCCGTGCTCCACACCCGGTGCACGCGCCAACCCAGCCCCTCCAGCACTTGCTGGCGCAGCCGGTCGCGCTCCCGCGCCCACAGCGCCGAGTGATAGCTCGCCCCGTCGCACTCCACCGCCAGCATGTAGCGCCCGGGCCGCTCCGGATGCCGCACCGCGAGGTCGATGCGGAACCCCGCCGAGCCCACCTGGTGGTCCACCCGATAGCCGAGCCGCCGCAACTCCTCGGCGACCGACACCTCGAACTCCGAGTCCGGTTCGGCGCCGGTCGGTCGGGCCAGTTCCGCCTGCCCCGTCTCGGCGAAGCTGAGGAAGCGCTTCAACACCCGTGCGCCCTCGCTGCGGGTGCGCGACAGGTCGATGTCGCCCGGCGCGAAGGAGACGAACACCTCCGTCCTGAAGCGCGCTCGGGTGAACAGCACGTTGAGCCGCCGCTCGCCGCCCTCGCTCGACACCGGGCCGAACGCCATGCTGTCGAGCGGGTGGCCGGCGATGCGCGGCCCGTAGCCGACCGAGATCATGATCGCGTCGCGCTCGTCGCCCTGCACCGTTTCGATGCTTTTGACGAACAACGCCTCCGGCCGCCCCTCGCGCATGAAGTCGCTGAGGACGGGATCGCCGAGCCGCAGCCGGTCGAGCGCCAGCGTCACCTCGTCCCGCTGCGCCGTCGAGAACGTCACCACGCCGAGGGAACGCGCGGGCCAGCGCCGCGCGTGTTCGGCCACCGCCCGCGCCACGGCTTCCGCCTCGATGGTGTTGATCCGCCGCCCGCCGCGGTCATAGGCGCCCCGCACCGGCCGCAGCAGCAGGCCGTCCTCGCCTTCCGCCGCGCCGGGCGCCGGAAACAGCACCAGCTCGCCGCGGTAGAACTCCTGGTTGGAGACCGCGATCAGCGAAGGATGCCGCGAGCGGTAGTGCCATTTCAGCATCCGGCCATCCAGCCCGCGCGCCTCGCATAGCGTCAGGATGCTTTCGAGCTCGGTGACCTTGCTCGGCCGCGGCGGCAGCGTGCTCTCCTCCTCGTCGGGCTCCGTCTCCTCCTCGTCGCCGATCACCCGGTCGAAGAACGAGGTCGGCGGCAATTGCCGGCGGTCGCCGACGACGACGATCTGCCGGGCCCGCGCAATGGCGCCCAGCGCATCTTCCGGCCGCACCTGCGACGCCTCGTCGATCACCAGCAGGTCGAAGTCCAGCCGGCCCGGCGGCAGGAACTGCGCCACCGAAATCGGGCTCATCAGCAGCACCGGCTTGATTTGCTGCACCACCGGCCCGGCCTCGCTCATCAGCCGGCGGATCGAGCGGTGGCCGCGCTTCTTGCCGATCTCGCTGCGGATCAGCCCCATGGCGCCCATCCCGCCCTGCGGCAGTTCGGCGAGGTGGCGGGCGCGGATCAGTTGCGCCGCGGTCCGCCGCCGCGCCCCCTCGCGCGCCCGGAACTCGGCGATCATCTCCGCCTTCTCGGCCGCCGTAAGATGGATGGCCCAGGAGGCGCCCGCCGCGAACCGCCGGTAGATCGCCTCGGCATGGAGGTAGCGCAGCGTCACCGCGATCGCGAGCGGCGCGATCTCGCCGGCCGCGACCGCATCGGCGAGCTCGGGCCCCGCCGTCTCGCGCAGTCGCCGGTCGCACCGCACCAGTTGCGCCCATTCGTCGTAGCGGGCCAGCCCGCCGATCCAGCTTCCCACCCGGCCGGCCAGCGCCGCGAACGGCACGGCGTCGAGTGCGCCCACCCCGAACAGCCCGTCGAGATCGACCGCGAGAGTCGCAAGTAGGTCCGCCGCCAGCCCCCGCACCGCCCCGGCGCGGACGGACAGGTGCTGGCAGAGCGTCTCGAGCTGTTCCGGCGTGTGCTTGCGCAGCGCCAGCAGCGCCGAAACATCGGCCGAAACGTCCATGGCGGCCACCTCGTCGAGCCAGCCACAGGCCGCGCCGAGCGCCGCGAAGTCGGTCTCCGCGCCCCGCCACAGCACCGGCAGCACCGCCTGCGCCTGCGCTTCCACGCGCGTCAGCTGCAGATAGCCCTGCTGCAGCGCGTCGAGCCGGTCGAGCAGCTGCAACCGCTCCGGCTGCTTGCGCGGCAATGGCCCCCGCAACAGCGTCGCGAGCTCGGCCGAACCATCGCGATAAGCGCTGCCGAACCGCCCGAAAAAGCTGCGCCCGGAGACCAGCATGCCGCGCAGATGCCCGATGCTGGCGCGCAACGCGGCCGGCGTGAACACCTCGCCCCCCTCCGCCAGCGCCGCGCGATAGGCCGTGCCGGCCGCCAGCACCTCGCGCGCCGCCGCGAGCCCGTCCCGCGCGAGAATGGCCGCAACAAACGGCACCGCCGCGTCCGGCAGTTGCGCCACCTGCCGCACGGCGGCAATGCAGGCGTCACAGAGCGCGAGGCTTGCCGGCCCGCTCAGCCCCAGCCGCCCGGCGACCAGCGCCGTCGCCTTCTCCGCCTCGTCGAGCGCCGTCCGGAGTTCGCCGAGCCGTGGCTCCAGCCGCTGTCGCTCCGGCGGCAGCAACTCGGTCTGGCCGATCCCGAGCAGCGGATGCCGCATGGCCGCCCCGCCCTCGGCCACCGCCCGTGCCGAGCGCCCGGCCGCATCGAGCGCCGCCGCCAGTTGCGCCGGCGTCCAGTGCTCCAGTCCTGCAATCTCCAGCGCCGGCGGCTCGACCCCCGCCTCCGACAGCCGGATTAGCGTCGACAGCGCCCGATGAGGCGTCGTCCCGCTCTCCCCCACCGGCGTGTGCATGGTCTCGGCGATGGCGTTGAGCTGGTCGCGCAAGACGGTGAGCGCCGCGACATCGTCGGTCGCCCCATCTCCCGGCGCGCTGGCGAGCGTCCGCCCCAGCTCCTCGATCACCGCGCGCTTGTTGGCCGAGCGCGAATGCAGTTCGAGGCAGATATCGCGCAGGCCGGCCGCTTTCAGCCGGGCATGCACCACATCCAGCGCCGCCATCTTTTCGGCGACGAACAGCACCGAGCGGCCGTCATGCACCGCCGCCGCGATGATGTTGGTGATCGTCTGGCTCTTGCCGGTGCCCGGTGGTCCCTGCACCACCAGGTTCCGCCCCCGCCGCACGGTCTCGATCACCAGGGTCTGCGAGGCGTCGGCATCCACCACCTGCACGAGGTCTGCCGGCTCGAACAGCGCATCGAGCTGCGGCGCCGGCGCGAACAGCGGCGCCTCGGCGGCGAAGCCCTGTTCAAGGAGGCCCGCAAGCAGCGGATGCCCGGTCAGCGTCCCCCCCGGCCAGCTTTCGGGTTCGAGGTCCTTCACCATCAGCAGGCGGGCGAAGGAGAAAAAGCCCAGCAGCATCCCGTCCGGTTCGACGCTCCAGCGCGGCCGCCCGGCCACCGCCTCCGCGACGGCGGCGCAATAGTCGTCGGGCAACCAGTCGTCGCCCTCGGGAATCTCCGGCAGCCTTATGCCGAAATCGCCCTTCAGCCGCTGCAGCAGCGGCTCGTTGCTGACGATGTCGTCGGGGCGCGCCTCCAGCTCGTAGAGCGCGCTGCACTCATTGCGCCGCAGCGTGACCGGCACCAGCACCAGCGGCGCCTGCCGCGCCACCTCGGACCGCTCGTCCTCGAACCAGGAGAGAAAGCCGAGGGCGAGATACAGCGCATTGATGCCCTGCTCCTCCTCGATGGTCCGCGCCTCCCGCGCCAGCGCCGCGAGCTTGGCTTCGAGCGCGTCGCTGCCATGGAGGGTCTGCAGCACCAGCTCGGACCCGGACCCCGCCGCCGCCTCGTCGTCCGGCTCGGGCGGCGCCGCGAGCGCCATCTCCCCCTGCAGCCGCAGATCCGCTTCCGGGTCGGCGGCAAAACGCATCCGCCGGCCATTGCGCACCAGCAGGCGGAACACATCCAGACTGCTCGCCGCGACGATATCGAGGGCGCGCGCACGCTTCACCCGGCGCGGCGTGTGGATCAGCCGGTTGCGGCTGCCGGTCTCCACCAGCCGCTGCCGCGCGTCCCACAATTGCCGCAGCACGCCGTCGGGCCCCGCCGGCGCGAGACCTTCGGGCGAAGCGGCAGCCACCTGATCTTCTGCTGGTGCGTCCATCGTCCCGGCATCGACTCGTCTGCTGCCGCGACCCTAGAGCCAATTGTGTAAAAATTGCAGGGATTTCGCAGCAATCGGCGCCTGATTCGCAGCGATGGTCTCCCGGCACGTGCCTGGGCGGTCCGGGATGGCTCCAGCGGTCGAGTATCAGTCCATCAGCCCAGGTAGCAGGCCGGCACCATCGCGGTCGTTGGTGACCCACTCGATCCCTGTCAGCTTCTGGGCGCGAAGCAGACCTACCTCAATGGCTGCTATTGGCCCGAAGCGGCCGTTCATCGATCCGATCGGCACGTGTCTGGATCGGGGTGGGATGCTGCCCGGCGGCTTTCGGGCAAGGGGAGTGGGATAGCGGTCGTTCCCGTACCTGATATTTGAGGGCAGCTCAGCGCGCCCAATCTCAGCCATAGAGGTAAGCTCGGCCTCCGGTGGCGTCGCTTCTATGTTCACTGTATCCGGGCCGCGTTGTTTTTCGTCACGGCCCGTCGCCGTATTCCGACCAGAAAGCCGCCTCCCGCTCGGCTTCGAGTTCGGCGAGCGACACTTCGATGGGCTGAAAATCGAGATCGTACATCGGCATCTGCCAATCTCGGTATAGCGCGTTTACATGGTCCCGCGTCGCATCCTCGCGCGGCAACTTCGCCGCGATCAGTTGTCCTAACATCGCCTGAGTCAAACGGTCGGATTCCGCGAATTGTTGCGGATGCTTGTCCGGTTCGCGTTCAATGACCGAAAAATCAACATCGGCCCATATGTTGGCGACGATGGACAGACCGGCTTCAGAGAACGCACCGACGGCAGACAAAGCTTCTGCGGCGAGCAATGCGGGCGGCTTCAACATTGAATAGAGGCGGTCCGTCCCGGACGGCGCGCTCCAATGCGGAATGCCGTCCTCATAGGCTTCGATATCGACATACATCCGGCTTTCACGATTGTGAGTCGGCGAGTTCGGAAAGATGTATTCACTCACGGGGCCGTCGAGGTAATGCGTGCGCCGGTCGAAGTCGATATAGCGACGTAGTTCGATAAGATCGACCGCGTTCCACCCGGCGGCTTCGGCGTAGAGCAGCCGGGCGAGATGACTGTAGAACCATTTCAACATCTCGCCGATGCGTCCATCCACGCGCGTCGGCGGACAGCGCACAATGTCCATGATAATGAGGATTTTCGCTGCTTCTTCCTTCGCTAGACCAGTCAGCACATCGGCCTCGCGGCGACTGTCTTCGAGGCGCTGAGCCGCGTTCCAGAACCCACGTGCGGAGGCGAGCATGATCGGAAGCCCCTCGGCAAAGAACGCCAAGCGATCCTTCCTCTTCATGCCAGTCAGGCGAAATGCCTGCTTCAACCCAACTCTTGGGGCCGCCACCGTACCCACTCCCAAACAAAACAATCAAACTGTCGTTGTCAATTCGGCCCCGGCTGCCAGTATCCGATAGGCAGCTAAGCAGATCAGGCACTATGGACAAGCAAAAAATGAAAGAACTCACCCGTCGCGGACTCGCACTCTTGCGGTTCAGCGAAGCCGCGTGGGAAAATATCGAGCAAACCCGTCATCGCGGCACGCGCTTCTCATTGACGTTTTCCCACGAGGTGGCCCGCAGCGGACGCAAGCAATCGCTTGCCTTGATCCTTACTGAGGGAGACGAGCCACGTCTGAGGCTGGGATGGATACGCTCCGTCCAGACGATCACAACATTCGATTCGCGTGTAGTGTTCGATCTCGTGAGGCCGATCCTGCCGTCGTCACTCGCAGAATTGCTCAAGCCGTTGGAAAAGACGAAGCTTCGTTCTTCGTCCATCAGCCTGGCCGTTGACGATCAGCCCTACAGACGCATTTCCCCGAAACTCGGCGAGCGGTTGATCTCCGACATTGCCGCCATCCCGGAAAATGGTCCTGTCTTCCAGTTGATACTGGCTCAGATGAACAAGCCGGGACGCTTTGAGAATGCGCGCGCCATGCAACAGGATGCGGTCAATCTCGCCTTGAAAACCTTCGGCGTCGTAGACGGCGCAACCTCCATCGTCCTCCCCGGTGGCGACTCTGCATTGGCAACGGTTCGCCTGCAAGAAGACGCGGTTATCGAACATGACGCCCGGGCAATACCCGGCTGGCGCCTCGCGAAGAGTGACATCACCGGTCGCGCATTTTTCGAGAAGCGAGGTGAGCGCTTAGAGGTAGTCACCGCCAACAAGCGTCCGCTGGAACAGCTGCTCGGCGTCGATCTCATCTATTTCAATCGCACTCAGAACTCGCTCGTCATGGTGCAATACAAGATGATGGAGCCGGAAGAGCGACAACGGCGGCGTGTGATGATCGGCAGCTACGCCAACAATGAGTTGGACGAGCAGGAATGGCTCGTGCCTATCGACACGCAGTTCCGTGACGAACTCGCGCGAATGACAACCTTCGACAAGGACCTTGCTCCCGATGGGCCATACCGCCTAAACAGCAGCGCGTTTTTCATCAAATTGGTGAAGCGCTACGCGTCGACTGATGCGGCAAGCATCCTTCTGAGTCTGGGCCATCTGAATCAGCTGATCGCAGACGGGCAGCTCACGGGAAAACGTGGGGGCCTACGTATCGGCTATCGCGGCCTTGGCGGTCACTATCTGCGCACGGACCCATTCGTCGATCTTGTTCGCTCTGGCTACATTGGCACGCGCGGCACGACGACAGAGCATTTTTCGGCACTCATTGACGCGGCACTGAACGGTGGTCGTGCTGTAGTCGCGGCCATGCATACCAGCATGAAACGGGCAATAGATCTGAAGGCATAAGCGGAACGACATAAATCGGAGGGGCGATAATCGGCCCCAGCTCTGCGGGATGGGCGAAGTGGACGAACGGCAGGTTTCGGGTGTCGCGAGGAGCATTCCGGAGGGCGAGAATGGGGTCGGAAGCGGCCAGTCGGGAATGCCTATCCTCAGGACCGCTTGTGGCGCATAGCGGTCGTTAGCACTCCGCCGTCACGATGGCTGCTGCCCACCCCCCGAAAGGGCAATCTGCTAGAGAGCGTTTGACGCCCACGTCGCGCTATTTCAGCCGACTTCGAGGGATCAGAAATCGGTCCAGTGGACCGATTTCCCCGAAGAAGGCCACGGCAGTGGCTTGGGCCGGGGTGCGGAAAGCTGGAGAACTGGGGGCTCGTCCGGTGGCTCTCCCGCATCCTTGATCGCTCCACGCAAGAGAAAAGGTGACGACTGCAGGGTCGAGGTATCGGGCCAAACCGGCAACGGTCTCAACAGCGTTGGCAGACCCAGCCCCCCCTCCAATTGCGCGCTCCTCACCGTCGATCCACGCCGCCTGCCTCGCCCTTACGCGGTCCACCTGTTCGCGCGATCACAGCGCAACCAGCGCCTGCCCCCCAGCGCTGCAACTGCGCGCCCCTCCCGGTTCCGGCGCATCAGAGCCCGCCCAAACGAAAAGGGGCGCCAGCGGCGCCCCTCGAAATCCGGTTCTGATCGCAGCGATCAGAAGTGGAAGAACACGCCGGCAGTGGCGGTGGTGCCGAAGAAGGCCTCGTCGTCGTCGAACAGGCCGAAGGCCTTCACTTCGCCACGCAGCGAGATCGACTCGGTCACAGCCGCTTCGATACCGACGCCCAGGGCGTACTGACCATCTGCCTCATCGCCGTCGACCGACAGCAGACCGACGCCACCGATGCCGTACAGCAGGATGGACTCGGACGCGAGCACACCGACGCGGCCATAGAGCATCACTTCGCTCGCAGACAGGAGGTCATCGTTCTCGAAGTAGTAGGCGCCCTGCAGTTCCACACCGACCAGAACCGGGTCGGCGACGAGGAAGTTGTAGCCGATGGTGCCGGCGATCAGGCCCTGCACATCATCATCTTCCTCGAAGTAACCGCCCAGCGACACGCCGGCATAGAGCCCTTCCCAGTCGAAACCGACCGACGAGGTGATCGGCATCGGCTCGGAGGGGATGTAGAGATCGGCGGCAGCAGCGGCCGAAATCGAAGCAGTGGTAGCGAGCGCAGCGCAAGCGATCAGGCGCAACATGGCAATCTCCAATAGGTGAATCGGTCGTTATCCGACGCTGGCGCCAACATACTCTTCCCAATGGCGCCGACAAGATGCTGCCGCTGCATGGCCACAAGTGTTTTCCCGATGTGGCGGAGATACCACATTCCGGCCCCTTCGGCCGCTTTGTCGGCACAATCGCGGCCGAGGTGAGACGGCCCGTGTCGGGCCTCGGGAGCGCAGCCAAGGACTGTGGCGCTTTTCACTTGCATGGGCTCGCGCCCGCGCCCATTCTCTCTCCTCAGGCGTTCAGCTTTCATTCAATCTGCGGCCGACGCCGTTCAGCATTCTGGCATGAGCCCGGCAAAACACCGGCTATTTCGTGCTGCACCGTGACGCTATTTGTTCGCTGGCGAACTAGCTCCGGGCTGTCGCCGCGCCAGCTTGCGTCCCGGGAGACCCTGCCCATGGCAAGATCCGACGTCCTGATCGTCTGGGGCGGGCTCGAACTGCACCAGCCGGAGGCGTGCTCGAAAATTGTCGCCGGCCTGTTGCGCGAGGACGGGCTGACCGTCGACGTGACCAGCGATTACGGGGCTTTCGCCGACGCCGATCTCGCTGCGCGCAAGCTGGTCATCCCTAACATCACCGGCACGGAGCTCGACCCGGCGGCGCGGAACAATCTGGTGCGGGCGGTGCGGGCCGGCACCGGTCTCGGCGGCCACCACGGCGCGCTGGCCACCTCCTTCAAGGCCGACCACACCTTCCACTACATGACCGGGGTGCAGTGGGTGCAGCATCCCGGCGACGTGCGGCCCTACACGGTGGAGAACTTCCGGCCCGACGACCCGGTGATGGCCGGCGTCCCGGCCTCCTTCCCCTACCACTCGGAGCAGTATTACGTGCTCTACGATCCCTCGATCGAGATCCTCGCGACCACCACCTTTGACGGCGATCCCGATCCGGTGGCTGCCGGCGTGGTGATGCCGGTGGTGTTCAAGCGCCGCTTCGGGCTCGGTCGGGTGTTCTATTCGTCGCTGGGCCATCAGGCCCATGAGTTCGCCGACGACAATATGCGCACCATCCTCCGCCGCGGCCTGCTCTGGGCCGCCCGCGCCGCCTGACCGGCCGTCCCGGGTCGCCGTCGCACCGGCTCCCACCGCATCGTTCCGGCTCCGACTTCGGGCATACGCACCGGCGTTGCAGTCGACACCCTCCTCCTTGTGGGGAGGGATCAAGGGTGGGGGTGGAGAGCCACCGGACTAACTCTTAAATCACTAACATATCTACCGAAAAGCCCCGCCCCGACGCCCTCATGGTGAGCCTCTCGAACCACGAGGGCACCGCACGGGAGCACCCCTAATTCAGCCTGCCGTGGTGCCGCAGCACCAGCCCGACCGCGCCGAGGCTGGAATCATTGGTGGTGAACCGCCCCTTGACGATCTGCGTGCGCGCCTCGGGCCCGACATCGCCATGCTTGACCAGCGTGTGCCGCTCATAGCTCGCCTTCAGCGGTTCGATCAGCATGTCGCCGGCCAGCGCCATCCGTCCTGCGACGATCACCAGGGGCGGGTTGATGATGGTGCCGATCATCCCAAGGCCGCGCCCGGCAAAATGCGCCGTGTCCTCGATCAGCCGCCGGCAGCCGACATCCCCCTCTTCCGCCATGCGAATCACGTCGTCCATGCTCAGTTCGCGCCCGAACCGCTCGCTCGCCAGCACCAAATTGCGCTTGAAGCTGGCATAGAGCTCGAGGCAGCCGCGATTGCCGCAGCGGCAGAGCGGCCCGTCGGGGTCGATCGTCATGTGCCCGAACTCGCCGGCGCTGCCGGCAATGCCGGTGACGACCCGGCCGCCCACCACGATGGCGCCGCCGACACCCTCGTCGACCTTGAACAACACGAAGTCGTCATGCCCGACGGCCGCGCCCCACATCATCTCGGCCAGCGCCGCGCAATTGCTCTCATTGTCGGCATAGATCGGCTTGGCCAGCGCCGGCGCGAATACCGCGCGGATGTCCATGCCGGCCCAGGTGGGCACCACGCTCGCGCGCTGGATGCGGCTGTCATTGGGGTTGACCGGCCCCGCGATCGCGAGGCCCACCCCCAGCAGGCCCGATCTGGGGAGGCTGTGCTGCTCATAGGCCCGGTCCATCAGCCCCTTCACCACCTCGATCGCCTGCTGCGGCGAGAAGTCCGGCTGCATCGCCGCGCTGCTGTCGGAGATGATGGCGTGCGACACGTCCGCCACCACCACCTGGATGTTGCGCAGCCCGATGACGACGCCGACGCAGGTGCCGGCTTCCGGGTTGAGCGTCACCAGCGTCCGCGGCCGCCCCACGCTCGCCCCGCGCGCATTCTCGACGTCGAGGTCGACCACGAGCCCCGATTTCCTGAGCTCGGCCAGCGCCGTCGACACGGTGGACTTCGCCAGCCCCGTGAGCCCCGCGATCTGCGTCCCGCTCAGCCCGCCCCGCTCGCTCAGCACCTTGACGATCCGCCCGGCCGGCGTCGCAGGGTCCGGATCGGCCAGCAAGGACCTTAGTTCGCACTTGTTCATATCGACCCCAGAACCTTGCGTTGACAACGCAAAAAAGTTCGCCCTAGAACTAATACCAGCAATCCCTGAGGATGGGCATTGCACACAAAGGGCGCAAGAGGCACCGCTCGACCACCAAGAGTCGAGGGCGCCGATCGAGCGCAGGGAGAGGACAACGATGACCTTCAAGTGGAAGGCCGCGACCGCTGCGGCCACGATGATGACGGCTACCCTGCTTTCCGGGACCGCCATGGCCGAGCCCAAGGTGCTGATGCTGCACCAGTGGGCGAGCGGCAACGATGCCGCTTCGATCGCCAAGCTCGGCGAGATGTTCGAAGCCAAGGGCGGCAGCTGGGAACAGACCGCTATCGCCGGCCATACCGCCAACACCCTCGCCAAGCTCCGCGCCGACGTGGTGGCTGGCAATGCACCCGCTGCAGTGCAGTTGAAGGGCCCGGAAATCGCCGAGTGGAACGCCACCGGCATGACCGCCGACATGGATGAACTCGCTGCTGCCGAGGGCTGGGATGCCGTCGTCGCGCCGGAGCTGTTGCCGGTGATGAAGCCCGATGGCAAGTGGCGCGCAGCGCCGATGAACATCCACCGCATCAACTGGATCTGGGGCAACAAGGCCGCGATGGAATCCGTCGGCGTCACCGAACTTCCCAAGACCTGGGCCGAGTTCAACGACGCCTGCGAAAAGGCGATCGCCGGCGGCAAGATTTGTCTCGCACACTTCAGCGCGGACTGGTCTGACGCCACCACCTTTGAAACCGTCGTCTACGGTCAGGACCTCGACCTCTACCGCGCCGCCTTCGTCGAGGGCGACATCGACGCGCTGCGCTCCGACGGGATGGTCAAGGCCTTCGAGCAGATGCGCTTGATGGTCTCCAAGTATATGGACCCGGCCATTGCCGGCCGCGACTACGACACCGGCGCCAACCTGATGGCAAATGGCGACGCGCTGTTCTTCATCATGGGTGACTGGGAACTTGGTCGCCTCGTGTCGCTCGGCAAGGTGCCGGGCGAAGACATCCTGTGCGGTCAGTCTCCGACTGACTGGGGTCAGGCCGGTTTCATCCTGAACTCCGACTCCGTCGTGTTCTTCCAGCAGAACGATCCGGACTTCCAGGAGGGGCAGCGTCTGCTGGCCTCGACGATCCTGAGCCCCGAGTTCCAGACCGTGTTCAACATCTCCAAGGGCTCGATCCCGGCGCGTCTCGACGTCGATCTGTCCAATGGCTTCAATGCCTGCCAGGCCCAGTCCCAGGACGAGTTGAAGGCGTCGATCGAGGCCGGTACGCTGGTGCGCTCGATGGCCCACAACATGACCGTGCTGCAGAAGTATCGCGGCGCCATGATGGACCTGATCACCGAGTTCGTGAACGCCCCTGAAATGTCGGCGTCCGACGCGGCCAACACCATGGCCGACGCCGTCGAAGCCCAGATGTAATCTGGAGAGACTGCAAGATCCGGCCGCGGCGGGCGCGCTGTGGCCGGATCAACTTTCGAGCAGAGGGGGTCTCAGTGACCGTAACCGGATATTCCAACGTCGCGGGAAGCCCAACGCTGATGGAGCGAGCCAAGAAGTGGCTGCCCATCATCGTCATCGTCCCGTCGATCATCGCTTCATTCATTTACGTGTTCGTATTCGCCGGATGGACGTTCTACATCTCATTGAGCGACTCGACCCTCTTGCCGAGCTACAACTTCCGCGGGTTTGACAACTATGTCTCGCTCTGGGCCAATCGCCGCTGGGGCGTGGCCTACTCGAACCTGTTCTACTTTTCTGCCTTCTACGTTTCCTGCGCGATGGCCTTCGGCTTGGCGCTGGCCATACTGATCGACCAGAAAATCCGGGCAGAATCTTTCTGGCGGACGATCTTCCTCTATCCGCTGGCGGTCAGCTTCATTGTCACCGGTACCGTTTGGCAGTGGCTCTACAACCCGGCCAGCGGCATCCAGTTCTTGGTCAACTCGCTCGGCTGGACCGACTTCAAGTTCGCACTCACGACCGACCGGCAATATGCCATCTGGGCCATCATCATCACCGGCATCTGGGGCTCAGCCGGATTCTCGATGGCACTGTTCCTTGCCGGACTTCGCTCCGTGGACCCCGACATCATCAAGGCGGCGCAGATCGACGGCGCATCCTGGTTCCGGACCTATCGCAAGGTGATCCTGCCCTCGATCACCCCGATCTTCCTGGCTGTCGCCGTCGTGTTGCTCCAGTTCGCGATCAAGACCTTCGACCTGGCGGTGGCGTTGACCAACTCTGGTCCCGGTATCTCGACCACCTTCCCCGCCACCTATGTGTACGACTTCATGTTCCAGCGCGGTGAGATTGGCCAGGGCGCGGCGGCCGCCATGATGATCCTTGCTGCACTCGCCGTGGTGCTGGTTCCCTACTCGCTCTACCTGGTCTGGCGCCGTCGGCGGGAGGCTTCCAATGGCTGATGTCGCACTGAATGCCCACCCGGTTGAAGATCGCGAGGCAGCACTCGCCAACCGCCGCCGGCTGATCTCGCGGGTCGTCATCTACGGCCTCCTGGCCCTGTTCTCGATCGTCTACATCGTTCCATTGCTGGTGGTGGTGACCAACGCCTTCCGGTCCAATGCCGAAATCGCGGCCATGGGCCTCATCTCGCCGCCTCAAAGCTTCAATCTCAGCGCCTGGCCGCAGGCCTGGAGCGACTTCTGCATCGGCGGCCAGTGCAACGGCGTTGCCCGCTACTTCTGGAATTCCGTCATGATGGTGGTCCCCGCCACGATCATCTCGACCGCGCTCGGGGCGATCAATGGCTACGTTCTCTCCAAGTGGCGCTTCCCCGGCTCGGAAATCGTGTTCGGTTGCATGCTGCTGGGCGTATTCATGCCAGGCCAGATCGCTCTGCTCCCCTGGGCCTTCCTGCTCGGGCAGATCGGGCTCTCGAACTCGGTCTACGGGCTCATCCTGGTGCACTGCATTCAGGGCCTGAGCTTCACTACCCTGTTCTTCCGCAACTACTACGTGGGCATCCCCGATGACCTGATCAAAGCGGCGCGCATCGACGGGGCAGGCTTCTGGCGCATCTTCCTGCGCATCATCGTGCCGCTCTCTCCCCCGATCATCATAGTCACCGTCATCTGGCAGTTCACCGGCATCTGGAACGAGTACCTGTTCGGCGTGGTGCTGAACTCGGGCAGCAACCAGCCGATCACCGCAGCGCTGGTCGCCTTGTCCATGAGCGGCACTACGGTGCGGACCTATGATGTCATGAGCGCCGCGGTGCTGATTGCCGCGCTGCCGCCGCTGCTCATCTACTTCTTCGGCGGCAAGTATTTCGTCCGGGGTCTGACCCAGGGCGCCATCAAGTAATCCGGAGCATTTCTATGGCATCCCTCACCATCCGCAACGCCCGGAAGAGCTACGGCTCCGTCGAAGTGCTGAAGGGCGTGAACCTTGAAGCCAATGCGGGGGAATTCATTGCCCTTGTCGGCCCCTCGGGTTGCGGCAAGTCCACCCTGCTCGCCATGATCGCAGGGCTCGAGACCATCACCTCGGGCGAGATCTGGATCGGCGACCGCATGGTAAATTCGGTAGCGCCCAAGGACCGTGACATCGCCATGGTGTTCCAGTCCTACGCGCTCTACCCCACTATGACCGTCCGCGAAAACATGGCCTTCGGCATGGAAAGCCGGGGCGTTCCGAAGGAGGAGCAGAAGGCGGCCATCGCCCGCGTCGCCGCGCTCCTGCAGATCGAACCCCTGCTCAATCGCAAGCCGGGGCAGCTTTCGGGCGGCCAGCGCCAGCGTGTCGCCATGGGTCGGGCTCTGGTGCGGGACCCCAAGCTGTTCCTCTTTGACGAGCCCCTTTCCAATCTAGACGCCAAGCTGCGCGTCGACATGCGCACAGAGATCAAGAAACTGCATCAGCGGGTTGGCAAAACCACGATCTATGTGACGCACGACCAGATCGAAGCCATGACCCTGGCCTCACGCATCGCCGTGATGCACCAGGGTTCGGTGCAGCAGTTCGACGTGCCGGACACGATCTACAACCGGCCCGCCAACATCTTCGTCGCCGGCTTCATGGGCTCTCCGTCGATGAACTTCATCGATGCCGAGATTGCCGAGACCAATGGCGCCACGACGCTGCGCTTTCCGCTAGCCAACGGCACCAGCGCGGCGCTGCCCCTCGACAAGTCCGTCGCCCAGCGTTCGCCCGAGCGGAAGGTGGTGCTGGGCATTCGGCCTGAACATCTGGCGCGCCACGATGCGACGGCGACGCTGCGGCCGGGCTTTGCCACCATTTCGGCCCCGGTGGAGGTGGTCGAGCCCACAGGAGCCGAGACCATGGCGGTGTTGCGTTTCGGCGAGAAGGAAGTGGTCGGCCGCTTCAGCCCCGACGATCACCCCAAGACCGGCGAGACCATGCCGCTTGCCGTGGACATGAATCGCGCCTGCCTGTTTAACCCGTCCACGCAGCGCCTGCTCTAGAGGTCTCCGAAATTACTGCCTTTGCCAGCTACCCCAGCCTCGCCGGGCGGGTCGTCTTCGTCACCGGCGGGGCGTCCGGCATCGGTGCCGATATCGTGCGCGCCTTCGTCGCCAACCAGAGCCGCGTCGCTTTCGTCGATATCCTCGAAGCCGAAGGCAAGTCGTTAGCGGACGCCACGGGTTCCACCTTCATCCGGTGCGACATCACGGATATCCAGGCGCTCAAGTCCGCCATCTCCGGCGTCCGGGAATCTCTGGGGCCGATCGCGGTACTGGTCAACAATGCCGCCAATGACGACCGGCACGACATCGACGCGGTGACCGAGGAATATTGGGATCGTTCCAATGCCATCAACCTCAAGCCGCAATTCTTCGCGGCGCAGGCCGTCCGCGCGCAGATGCGCGAACTCGGTGGCGGTTCGATCATAAACTTCTCCTCGATCGCCTGGCGTGGCGGGGCGGAGAATATGGCGGTCTATGCGACGGCGAAATCTGCGGTGCATGGCCTGACCCGGGCGCTGGCGCGCGGCTTCGGCCGCGACAACATTCGCGTCAACGCCATCGAGCCGGGCGCCGTGATCACCGACCGGCAACTCAGGCTGTGGTTCAAGTCCGAGGCCGATGTGCAGGCCGTCGTCGACCGGCAGCTGATCCGGCAGGTACTGCGGGGGGACGAGATTGCCCGCACGGTCCTGTTCCTTGCCTCCGACGACAGCCGAATGATCACCAAACAGGCAATCACCGTCGACGCTGGCCTGCGCTAACGGGTATGGTGGGGCATCAGGAGGGGAACATCATGCAGCTGACGACAGGCCTCAATCCCTATGGCCTCACCTATTACCTGGGCCTGCAGGGCCTCGGCACGCCGCGGCACAATCCGAACGGCGCCGGGCTCGAAGGCTTCATCCGGCTGACCGAGGAACTGGGCGGCAAGGCCATCGAACTCTGGGAGGGCTGGCTCAAGGACATGTCGGAGGCGGATCTGGCCGCCCTGAAGCAGCGCCTTGACGGATTGGGCTGGAAGCGCGTGCTGAGTTCCGGCCTGCAGCATGGCGATATCGACATGCTGCTGCGCGCCGCCAAGGCGCTTGGTGCGACTTACATTCGCTTCGCGCTCACCCCGATCCTCTGCGGTGACCGGGCGGCGGCCGGGCAGCGCTGGTACGATCTGGTGCATGCGGTGAACGACAAGCTGGAGCATTATGCTCCCCTGGCCGAAGCGGCCGGGGTGACCCTGCTCATCGAGAACCATCAGGATTTCACCAGCCGTGAACTGGTTGCGCTATGCGACGAGTACGGGCCGGCCGTGCGGATCGTGTTCGACACGGCCAACACCTTCCCGGTCGCCGAGTCGCCGCTCGATTTCGCGCGGGTGATCGCCCCCTATGTGCGCCACGTCCATGCCAAGGACTACAATGTGCAATTCACCGATGAGGGCATCCGGCTGGTCCGTTGCCCGTCCGGCGATGGCGCAGTTCCCTTTGCCGAAATTTTCGCACTCCTTGGCGAGCACAATGACGAAATGACCGCCTGCATCGAGATCGGTGCGCTCGAGGCGCGGCACGTCCGGCTGCTGACGCCGGACTGGTGGCATGGCTATGCGCCCAAGCAGGCGGAGGAGCTTGCGGCATGCCTTCTGGCGGCCCGTCGCAACCGGCTGCCCGATGACGCCGAATGGCGCACCCCCTGGGAGCGCGGCGCCGACGGCGAACTGATCGAATACGAGCTGCAGCAATATCGGCGCAGTGCCGAGAACCTGAAAGCGCTCGGGTTGATGTGATCTGGAGGACCAATGAATAAGGATCTGGCGGGAAAGACCGCCTTCGTGACCGGCTCGGGACGCGGGCTCGGCAATGTTATGGCCACGAAACTCGCGGCGCGCGGTGCCGACGTGATCGTGCACGACCTGACCTGGGACGCGACCGGCAAGTATGGCGAGGCTTCCGACCTTGGTCAGGTGGTCAAGGCGATGGAGGCTACCGGCGTGCGCTCGATGGGCGTCACCGGCAACATCGGTGATCGTGACGCGGTGGCCAATATGCGTCGCGAGATCGAGGAGAAGTTCGGCCAGGTCGACATTCTGGTCAACTGCGCGGGCGGCGATATCGGGGCAGCGGGCGGCAAGCCCGAGCCCAACAACATCCTCGGCATCACCTATGACGACCTGATCACGCTGACCAACAACAACCTGATCGGCACCATGCTGGTGACGCAGGCGTTCGTGCCGCAGATGGTCGAGCGCCAGAACGGCATCGTGGTCAACATTGCTTCCGTCGCCGCCCATGTCGGCGTGTCGAACGGCGGCATCTACGCCACGCTGAAGGCGGCGGTGGTGCACTACACCCGCTGCCTTGCCGCCGAAGTGCAGCGAGACGGCGTGCGGGTCAATGCCGTCAGCCCCGGCCCCGCCAAGACCGCCCGCTTCCAGGCGACGCGCGTCGTCGATCCGGAAAAGATGAACTCCAACAAGGTGTCGATGGATCGGTACGCGGAACCGGGCGAGATCGCCGATGCCGTGGTGTTCCTGTGCACGCCCGAGGCGAAGTTCATGCACGGCCAGGTGTTGCGCGTCGACGGCGGCCTCGGCCTCTACGCCGGCTGATCAACCGCTCAGAGGTGGCATGGGGCCGGTCCTCATGCCACCTCGAGCACTCGGCAAGAGTCCCGAACGATGAGCCGGGGCTCGCAGACCACCTGTACGGGCTCCGGTGATGCGGTACCGTTCAGCCGCGCAAGCAGCATCTCTACCGCCTTTTCCCCCATCTCCACCGTCGGTTGAATGGCAACGGTCAGCCGCGGCGAGAAGGTAGCGGCGGTCGGCAGATCGTCGATGCCGGCGAGCGAGATGTCGTGCGGCACCCGGAAGCCCTGTTCGTTCAACGCCTGCATGACCCCGATGGTCATCTGGTTGTTGATGCAGAAAATGGCGGTCGGACGAATGCCGCGCGAGAGCAACTCGACCGTGGCCCGGTAGGCCGGTTCGATATCGAACTCGCCCTGCAGGATCAGCCGATCGTCCCGCGCAATGCCGCTCTCCTCCAGCACCTCGAGATAGCCCGCAAGACGCTCCGTAGCGGTCGAGTAGTCAAGCTGCCCGAGCAGGATCGCAATCCGCCTGTGTCCGGAGCGGACGAGATACTCGGTTACCAGCCGGCCGGCGGCGCGGTTGTTGAGGAGCACGGAGTCGAACGGCAGCCCTTCCGGCCGGCGGTCGATCAGCACGGTCGGCACGGTGATCGTGCGGACGATCTGGCGGACATAATCTGCAGTCGTACCGACCAGGTCGAGGATCAGGCCGTCGACGCGCTGCCGCCGGAACAGCTCGAGGTTACGCGCCTCCTTGTCGGTGTCCCCCAGCGTGCTGCCGAATGAGAGCGTGTAGCCGGCCCGCTCGCTCGCCTTCTCAATGGCGGAAGCCAGCGCGGCAAAGTGCGGGTTGATGATGTCCGGCACCAGCAAGCCCATCGAGCGGGTCCGACCCATCTTGAGGCTGCGCGCACCGGCGTGCGGCGTGTAACCGAGCTCGTCGATGGCGGCGAGAACGCGGCTGCGCAGCTCCGGGCTGGTGACCGATCGGTTGTTGACAACGGCCGAGACCGAGCCGATCGACACGCCCGCACGCCGCGCTACGTCCTTGATGGTCGCCATGTCACCCTGTCCACCGCCCCCGGCAGGCTCGCCCTCGCTATTTTTCGACCCAACTCTCCCCGCTGGGCAACCGGGCTAAGCCCGATTGCCAGTCGTCTTCCACGCCTTTCGGCTCAGGCATCGTGCAAGACGACCATCTGGTGCCCGGCAACCCGATCGACGACGAACGAGACTTTGCCGTCCTGCATCTCGAACGGGACGGCGCTGCCCTGCGGCTCGAGCGTCACTCTATCCACCGGCCCGGGGTGACGAACGCTGACGGCGACATCCGGGACCACCGTCACCCCCTCGACCACTTCGATAGGCTTGCCGGCATAGGTGCCGCGTACGATCGGGCTGGCGATCAGCAGATGCAGCACGCTGCGCCGATGGTCCTCCTGCCGGGTGAGGGTAACGCGGCCGTGAGTGGGCAACGATGTCTCCACCGTCCGCTCATCCCCGAGGATCTGCTCGATCACCCGCGCCACATATTGCCGCGTCGTCACCGCGCCCTTGGTCCAGTACATCGAGAACACCGGGTGGGCGAGATAGGTCACCGGCCCCTTGCGGCTGCCGCTGTCGAAGCCGGACGGCTCGGTGCTTGGCGGCGTGTGCTGATGGCTGGAGAAGTGCTTCGGACGCCGGTTGAAATAGGGATCGATGACCTGGCCGAGCGATACCCCATCGGTGACTTTCAGCCGCCGCGACGCCGCATACATGACGACCGGGCTGTCGACATAGTCCGGCCTTAGCGCCGCCTCCGCAACCACATAGTCGGGATCGTAGGGGCTGAGTTCGCCGATTTCGCCGCCCACCTCGAGCACGAGCCGGCCGTCCTCTGCGGACAGGCCACTATCACCCGTGAGCAGGATCCTGCCGCCCCCGGCCACATAGGCCTTGAGCGTATCCGCCAACGCCTGGTCAGCGCGGATCGTGTCCGGCAGGATCAGCAGCTTGTAGCCACTGAGATCGGCATGCCGGTCGACAACGTCGAACAACAGATGGCTCTCCAGCAGCAGGCGGACGGCCCCGAGGTCGGGATGGCTGTCACGCGCTTCGTCGCCCGTCTCTGCCTCGTGATAGAGGCTTGCTGCCGAGAACAGGGCAATGTCGACCACCGGCTCCGAAACCAGCGTCCAGGGCTCTTTGGCCTCCGCCTCGGCATAGGCCTCGCCGATCGCTGCATAGGTCGAGGGATCGATCTCTCCCGACGGGTGCAACTGATCGCCGATGCTGGTGCCGGCACCATAGGCCAGCATCAGGGCGTTTTCATATTTCAGCGCAGCGGGATGCTTGTAGCCGCCGAACTCGCCCCACATGGTGTGGAACTTGCCCGTCATGCCCAGATAGGCCTTGCCCAACGTCCGCGCATAGGCCGCGGACAGCGGGAAGTGGTCGTAGCCCCAGCCTCCGGTCGGGAGCGACTCGATCTCCAGATGGCTGAAGTGCTCCAGCAGCTTGCGATCGCCCTGCGGCAGGTGCCCGGAATTGTGGAACACCGGCATGTCGGGGTTGATGATGCGGGCGGCGGCATTGGTTTCCCGCATGTAGCGCTCGCGCGTCCGGTAGGCCTGGATCTTGCGGTCGGCTTCGTTCTCCCAGTCGAGGCCGCTCTCATTCATCGTCGCGATGCAATGACTGCACACGCACTGGCTGCCATGGATGATGTCCAGCCAGTAGCCGTCCGCATCGGGGAAGGTCTCCGCCAGCTCCCGGATCTGCGCCGTCATGTGGTCGAGATAGGGCGTGTTGAAGCACAGGAACTTCCAGTTCACGTCATTGCTGCGCCCGTCTCCGGCGCAATGGAACGTGCCGTCCGGCGAAACTTCGCGCCATTCCGGATGCAGCCGGGCGGAGCGCTCTTCCCACCCGCAGGTGTAGTAGAGCACGACGGCGATGCCGGCCGACTTCACCGCATCATATTGCTGGCGCAGCAGATCGAAGCCGAGCTGCGGATGCCGCGCGCCGACCTTGGTGTCGTAGTAGGACCAGCCATGATGGCACTTGGCGAACAGGTTCACCGAGTTCACATGCGCGGCCTTCAGCGTATCGACGAATTTGCCGGCATCGAACTTGGCGCCGACATCGGGGATGTGCTCGGACGTGTGGAAGTCGATGTGAACCTGGCGGCGGGGAAGCGAAAGCATAATCGGTACTCGATGAACAGGGTCAGGCGGGAACGGGCGCATCCGGGCGCAGCAGACCGGCGGACTGCAACTCGCCCCACATGGCCGCTGGAATGGCGGTGGTGAACTGATCGACATTGATGTCGAGTTCGTCCGCCGTGCGCGGCCCGAACACCACCGAAGCGACAGCAGGGTGCGCAACCGGGAAGCGCAGCGCGGCCGTCGGCAAGGACACGCCGTGCCGCTCGCAGATTGCCTGGATCTGCTTCACCCGAGCGAGAATGTCCTCGGGCGCCGGCGCGTAGTTGTACCAGACCCCCGGCATTGGCCCCTTGGCCAGAATGCCCGAATTGAACGGACCACCCACGAACACCGATACACCCTGCTCCACGCATTTGGGCAGGAAGCTGTCCAGGGCCTTCTGCTCGAGCAGCGTATAGCGGCCGGCGAGCAGGAAGACGTCGAAGCGCGCAGCGGCTATCGCCTCCTCCAGCACCTGCCATTCGTTGACGCCGATGCCGATCGCCGTCACGGCGCCCGAGCGCTTCAGCTCGTCCAACGCGCGGTAGCCGCTGCCCATCGCGTCGGCGAAGAACGCGGCATGACGCTCCGCATGCGTCACTGCGCCAATATCGTGCAGCATGAGCACGTCCAGCCGATCCAGCCCCAGGCGCCTGAGGCTGGTCTCGAATGATCGCATGACGCCGTCATAGGTGTAGTCGAAGGGTGGTTGCCAGGCATTGGGCCGGCCTTCGTCGGCCGCCTCGACGATCCGCCCCACCTTGCTGGAAATGCGGAAGCTCTCGCGTGGCACGCCCCGCAAGGCTCGCCCCAGGCGCAACTCCGCCCGTCCATTGCCGTAGTAGGGGGCGGTGTCGAACAGACTGACGCCACGCTCGAGCGCGCGTGCGACGGCTGCGGCACCGATCTCTTCGTCGGCGTCCTCGAGCAGACCCAGAGCGACCGTGCCGAACCCGAGTTCGGTGACGCTCAGCTCGGTCTGCCCGACCCGCCTGGTCGGAAGCCGTTGACTGATCATGATTATTCCCCTCCGATTTTCTGCCAGGTGCCGCTTGCCGCGGCGGCCCGGATCGCGTCGAGCACGCGCATATTGGCGATTGAGCTTGCAAGCGGCACGGCCGGCGCTCGCGCACCCGCGACGGTCGCCGCGAAGTTCTCGAGTTGCGCCGCGTACTGGTCGACGGCCGGCACCGTCACGACTTCTTCCACCAGCGGGGCGCCATCGCCATCGGCAGCATTGACGATGTAGCGTGTGGGTGCATCACCGGCCGGCGTGAATGGCGTGTCCACATCGATGTGGCCATGCGTGCCCAGCACGATGAGCCGCTGCGTGTACCCCATCTGGTTCGAACACACGAAGCTGCCCTGCCCGTTCGGAAAATCGAGCAGGAAGCTGGCATAGCGATCCGTACCGAACTCTGGATCGTAGTCGATGATCGCCGATGCCCGTCGCGGCTCGCTCTCGAGCAGGAAACGGGCCGTGGAGACGAGATACATGCCCAGGTCCAGCAACGCACCGCCGCCCAATGCCGACTGGTTGCGGATATTGCCGGGATCGCGCGTGAAGAAGCTGAAGCGCCCCTGTACTGCCTTGATCTCGCCGATCCGGCCAGACCGGATCAGTTCGCGGATCTGGTGCCAGCGCGGATGGCTCCAGGTCATCAGCGCCTCCTGGAGCACCACGCCGCGTGCCGCTGCCCGCTCCGCCAGGCCGTGGGTTTCCCCGGCGGTCACGGTGAGAGGCTTTTCGCACAGCACGTGCTTGCCGGCGTCGATACACTTGCCGATCCACTCGGCATGCAGGCTATTGGGTAACCCGATATAGATGGCGTCGATCTCGGGATCGGCGAGGAGCGCCGCGTAGCTCTCATGCACCCGGTCGATCCCAAAGCGATGGGCAGTCTGTGCAGCCGCGTCCTGGTTGCGGGCAGCTATCGCCACGGCCCGGCCGGCATCGATCTTGGCGAGTGCCGGCAGGATCGCGTCGATCGCGATCTTGGCATTGCTGAGAATGCCCCAGCGGAGCTCGGTCATTTGGTTTCGGTCCTTATTTTCCATAGCCGCCCATGCTCCGGATGAACTGGCGCTGGAAGATGATGAAGAGGATGAGGATCGGCAGCGAGGTGATCGTGATGGAGGCGAGGATCGCCGTCCAATCCGTCACATAGCGGCCCTTGAAGGCTACGAGCCCCAGCGGAATGGTCTTGTAGGCATCGTCGCTGATGACGATGAGGGCGAGCAGGAACTCGTTCCAGAGCGACACGCCCTGAAAGATCGCCACGCTGACGATAGCCGGAAGCGACAGCGGCACCACGATCCGCCACAGGATGCCGATCTCGCTGCACCCGTCGATGCGTGCCGCCTCGACGATCTCGCTCGGAAAGTCGACGAGGAAGGCGTAAAGGATCATCACCGAGAACGGCAGCCCGAAGGTCACATAGGGCAGGATCATCCCGAAATAGGTGTTGGTCAGCCTGAGGAAGACCAGCGTGTCGTAGAGCGGCACGAGGATGCCATGCATCGGGATGGCATAGCTGGCGATGATGACGCCATAGATGAAGTTGCGGCCGATAAAGGTCATCCGCGACAGCGCATAGGCGGCAAGACCGCCCACCACGAGGATGATCAGCACCGACGAAACGGTGACGATCGTCGAGTTCATCATGTAGTGGAGCAGCCCGCCATCCATTGCGCGCTGGTAGCCACCGAAGTCGAGTTGCGACGGCAGGTCGAACGGCCGCCCGAACAGCTCGTTGCGGGGCTTCACCGACGCCATGACCATCCAGAACAGCGGGATCAGCAGCAGCAGCGAATAGACGGTCAGGGCTGTGTAGGACGGCCAGCGACGAAGGAGTCTCTGCATGATTTTCTCCTTACGCCCGGCGGCTGTAGCGTAGTTGCAGGAAGCCGAGGCCAACCGTCGAGATCAGCAGCAGCACCGAGATGGCATTGGCGTAGCCCATGTGGCCGAGGAAGAAGGCCTCCTTGTAGATCATCGTCGCCGGAACCTGGGTGGCATCGCCCGGCCCGCCGCCGGTGAGCACGTAGACGAAGTCGAACACCCGCAACGCCCCGATCATGCTGAGCAGCGCCACGACGATGATCGTGTTGCGCAGCATCGGCACGGTAATGAAGAAGAAGCACTGCACCGGCGATGCGCCGTCGAGGGTCGCGGCTTCATAGAGGCTAGCATCGATGCGCTGGGCACCGGCCAGCAGCAGGATGGCGCAGAAGCCGATATACTGCCAGAAGGCGATGAACATGATCACGAAGATCGTGATGTGCGGATCGCCGAGCCAGCCGTTCACGGGCGGGGTGAGCCCCACAAGCCGCACGACATAGCTCGCAAACCCCGCGAACGGGTCGAGAATAAGCTGCCACAGCAGGCCCACCGCGACGATCGAGAGCACCATCGGCGCAAAAATGATGGTGCGAAACACGGTCGACGCACTGCGGCGCACGCCGCGATCCAGCAGCCCGGCAAGCACGAGGCCGATCGGGATCTGCACGATCACCGAAAAGACGAGGAACAACAGGGCGTTGCGCGCAGCGATGTGGAATACCGGGTCATTCAGCAGCGCAACGAAGTTGCCGAGCCCGACGAAGGTCCGCGTGGAACCGACGAAGTCGTAGCTGTACAGCGAGTAGACGACGGTGCTGACCAGCGGGTATCCCAGGAGGAGAACCAGGAACATCAGCGCCGGCGCGACGAACAGATAGGGCAGCACGTGCCTGCCTCGCGACTGGGAGAGGGAATGGGAGGGCCCCGGCGGCAGCGGCCGCCGCCGGGTGCGTTCGAAGGCGGGATCAGCCGCGCGCGGCCTGCACTTCGATGGCCTTGGCGCGCACTTCCTGCATGATCTGCTCGGACGACTTGGTGCCGTTCACCAGTTCCTGATAGCCGCGCAGATACACGTCGCTCAGTTCACGATCGAGAATGGTATCGAGGTGCGTCGCGATGACGGTGGCACCAGCCGTGTCCTCGACCGCGAAGGTGAAGGCCTCGCTGACATCGGGCAGGAACTCCAGCGACCCCGGAATTGCCGGGAGCGAGCCGGAAACGCGCACGAATTCAGCCTGTTCTTCGGGCTGCACGATGAAGCGCAGGAACTGGTTGGCGAGCTCATAGGTCCCCTTCTGCCGGCTGGCGGTGGACACCTGCACGCCATCTTCGATCACGAGGTGACCGCCGGGAGCGCCGGCCTGACCCTCGAAGTCCGGCAGCCGGAAACCGAGATAGCCGCCATCGAGGCCTTCAGTATCGAAGGCGATCAGGCACCATGTGCCGCACAGCGTCATGGCGGCCTGCCCGGTGGCGAACACCGTGCGGGTCGCCTCGGGGCTCAGACCATTGATGCTGTCATTGAAGCAACCATCGGTCTGCATCTGCTTGAAGCGGTCGAGCGCGGCGACGTAGCCGGGATCGGTGAACAGCGTGTCCGCATCAGCGGTCAGCGCGGCATCGGCAACCCGAACGTCGTCCGGAACGAGCTTCTGGTTGAAGATGGCGATGTAGGCATCGATGGTCCACGGCTCGCTGGCACCGAGCGCGATCGGGATCATGTTGGGATTGATCGACCGCACCGTCTGGCAAAGCCCGATCAGCTCGTCGAAAGTCTGCGGCGTGGTGAGGTTGTTATCGGCAAAGAAGCTCTTGTTATACCACATATATTCGCCGTGGCGGTCGAAGGGCACGCCATAGAGGGCACCATCGAAAGTGAACTCCGCAAGGGCACCTTCCGGCACCTCGTTGCTGAAGTCATCGATTTCCGTCGCCAGACCGGCGCGGACCAGCCGGCCGGCACGCTCGAAGGTCCAGTTGCGGAACACGTCAGGAGGATTGGCCGAGCGGAGACCCACGTCCAGCGCGGTCTTGTACTGCTCGTTGGGATAGGTCACGAGCCGGGTCGTAACGCCGGGATTGGCTTCCTCAAATCGTTTCAGAGCTTCTGCAAAGTAGTTGCCCTCGCCACCGGACAGAGCCCACACTTCGAGGTTCTGGGCGGAGGCCGTGCTGACTGGCGCCAACAGCGCCGCTGACATCACCGCGCCTGCTATAGCGCTATAAATACCTGTTTTGGCGAACATATTTCCTCCTGTAACGCCAGACATTGCCGGCTCTCCCGCCTTCCATCCCGACACTTGCCGGTTGACGCAAGAGCAATCATAACGTTTCAATCATAGAAACCTGAAACTCTGGCTGTCAATGGCGACCGCATCGATTTCGCTGAAGCGCTTCTCACTCTTTGGGATGAGCGGAGGCCCGATTCCGATCGATAGCTGCGTCACCGCCTCGCCACCGCAGCCGAGAAGGTCTATGTCCACGCCCGTGCTGGTACGCGGCTGAAGGAGGAACTGAACCATGACGTTGATGCGGGCCCTGGTGCTGGAGCGCCAGCATGAATTGCGACTGCGCGACATCGAGTTGCCGACCGAGGTCGGCCCGGGCGAGGTCAGGATCAGGCTGCATACCGTCGGCGTCTGCGGCTCCGACGTGCACTACTACACCCATGGAAAGATTGGGCCTTTCGTCGTCGACGCCCCCATGGTGCTTGGCCATGAAGCGGCCGGAACCGTGGTCGAGATCGGCGAGGGCGTGACCAATCTTGCGGTCGGCGACCGCGTCTGCATGGAGCCGGGCATCCCCGATCCGGGCTCCAGGGCGAGCCGGCTGGGCATGTACAATGTCGATCCCGCCGTCCGGTTCTGGGCGACGCCGCCTATCCACGGTGTGCTGACGTCCTTCGTGGTCCACCCGGCCGCCTACACCTTCAAGCTGCCGGACAATGTGAGTTTTGCCGAAGGCGCGATGGTCGAACCTTTCGCCGTCGGCATGCAGGCGGCGACCAAAGGGGGCATCAAGCCGGGCGATACGGCCGTCGTGCTCGGCGCCGGCCCGATCGGGACCATGGTGGCGATCGCGGCTCTGGCGGGCGGGTGTTCGCGGGTTGTGGTGGCGGATCTTGCCCAGCCAAAGCTCGATATTGCTGCGCGTTATCAAGGGGTTATCCCGATGAACATCCGCGAGAAGGATCTCGTGGCCGAGGTCCGGGCGCTCACCGAGGACTGGGGTGCCGACGTGGTGTTCGAGTGCTCCGGCAGCCCCAAGGCCTGGTCCAGCATCGCGGAGTTGCCCCGGCCCGGCGGGACCATCGTCGTCGTGGGGCTGCCGGTCGAGCCGGTGGCCTTCGACATCGCGACGCTCTCGACCCGGGAGCTGCGGATCGAGAGCGTTTTTCGCTATTCACATCAATATGATAGGGCAATCGCGCTGATGGGGTCGGGACGGGTCGATCTCAAGCCGCTGATCTCGGAGACCTTCGATTTCGAGGACTCGATCAAGGCCTTCGACCGGGCGGTCGAGGCGCGTCCCACCGACGTCAAGCTGCAGATCCGAATGCCACAATCCTGACGGGTTGATGAACGGAGTCCTCCGCTTCCTGAGCGGCTTCTGAACGACACGGCCGGCCGGGCACCTCCGCCCGGCCTCACTGCCCGGCCTCCTGCCCCGCTTTCTTCACAAACCTGCTCGCCGGTCCCGTCGTTCGCCGCGACGGATTGACGCCACTCGTTTGCTCTTGCACAGTGTCGACAAGGTGCATGCACGACCGGTCGAGAGGGGTTTTCGACCTGCCGCATCGGGTGCACCATGATCATCCGGTCGCCCCGCCATGGGAAGCCCGGAGCGGTGGACGCTGAGCGTCGCACCAACAGGGGAGAACAACAGCATGCCACATATCGTGAAGTCTGCCGCCGCCGGGCTCGTGCTTGCACTGGGCCTTGCCGCACCCATATTCGCCCAGGACACGCTGACCATCGGCATCATGGTGCCGACCACGGGCTCCGAAGCCACCTACGGCCAGGACATGGCCAACGCCGTCGACCTGGCGCTGTCCGAGATCAACGCCGCCGGCGGCGTGCTGGGCAAGCAGGTCAACTCCACCGTGGGCGACGACGCCTGCGACGCACAGCAAGCCGTGAACGCGGCGAGCAAGCTCGCCTCCTCCGGCGTCGTCGGCATCGTCGGCGGCTACTGCTCCGGCGCCACCCTGCCGACGCTCAAGATCTATGGCGACGCCAAACTGCCCATGATCATCCCGGCCGCCAACTCGACGCAGCTGATCCCGGCCAATCCCGGCAATGCCTTCATGATCAACTCCACCGGCAACGACCAGGTCCGCAAGGCGCTGGAGTTCTTCGAGGCCAAGGGGATCAACTCGATCGCCATCGTCAACCAGGGCGACGCCTACTCGCAGGACCTCGCCGACCTCACCCGCAAGAGCTGGGAAGAGGCCGGCAAGACGGTGACGACCTTCGAAACCACCAACAAGGGCGAGCAGGACTACTCCGCCGTCGTGACCAACATCCGCGCCGGCGCGCCGGATGCGGTGTTCTGGACGGCCTACTACGCCGATGGCGGCCTGCTGATCCGCCAGCTGCGCGAGCAGGGCTACCAGGGCCTGATCGCGGTGGGTGACGGCTCGAACTCGCCCGAGCTGTTCAAGATCGCCGGCCCGGCCGCCGAGGGGGTGATCGCCTTCTCGAACCCGACCGCCGAGTTCCTCCCCGAGGCTGCGGCGTTCGCCGAAGCCTACCAGGCCAAGTACGGCACCGCACCGGGCCCCTACTCCACGCTGAGCTACGACGCGACCAAGCTCCTCGCCTGGGCCATCGAAACGGCCGGCAGCACCGACTATGACGCGGTGGCGGCGGCGCTGAAGAGTGCTGACTTCACCGACACCATCTCGGGCCCCATCGCCTTCACGGCCGAGAACACCCTCGCCCGTTCCAACTTCGTGGTGCTCGAAGGCAAGGGCGGCGCCTGGACGCTCGCCGACTGACCTGACCCATAAGGGGACGGACGCCACCCGCGTCCGTCCCTGCCAGACGGAACAGGGGGGCCGGGGCATGAGCATTTTCGACATCATCGCGCTGCAACTGGTGAACGGCGTCGTGCTGGGCTCGTTCTACGCCCTCGTCGCGCTCGGCTACACCATGGTGTTCGGCGTGGTGAAGCTGCTCAACTTCGCCCATGGCGAACTCTACATGGTGGGCGGATTCGCCGGCTTCCTCGCGCTCAGCTTCATCGCCCCGGCGCTCGGGCCGGGCTGGTTCGGCGTCGCGGTCTCGATGGTGTTCGCCATGATCGCCGTCGGCATTCTGGGCGTGGTGATCGAGCGCGTCGCCTATGCGCCGATGCTGTCCGCCCCGCGGCTATCGATCCTCATCACCGCGCTCGCCGTCTCCCTCGTGCTCCAGAACGGCTTCCTGACCCTGACCAAGGGGCAGTACACCCCCTTCGGCTCCGCCCTTGGTTTCGGCGGCATCAACATCGGTCTGATCTTCATCAGCTACAACCAGATGGTGCTGGTCGGCGTCTCGGTCGCCCTGATGATCGCCCTCGAGCTGTTCGTCTCCCGCACGCAATATGGCCGCGCCATGCGCGCCGTGTCGGTGGACAAGGACATGTGCCGGCTGATGGGCATCAACGTGAACGCGGTGATCGCCATCACCTTCTTTCTCGGCTCGGCGCTCGCCGCGGCGGCCGGCACCATGGCCGGCGCCTATTATGGCTCGTTGTGGTACTTCATGGGCTTCCTCGTCGGGCTCAAGGCCTTCACCGCCGCGGTGATCGGCGGCATCGGCTCCATCCCCGGCGCGATGCTGGGCGGCCTGATCCTCGGCCTGCTCGAAAGCCTCGGCACGCTCATTCCCGGCGTCGGCAGCGAATGGAAGGACGTGTTCTCCTTCTCGGTGCTGATCCTCGTGCTGGTCTTCAAGCCCACCGGGCTGCTCGGCAAATCCGAACAGGAGCGCATGTGATGGCCGAGCTTCCGACCCGACCCAGTCCCTGGGGCGGCCTCACCCGCTTCCTCGACACACCGGCGAAGCGCATCGTCGCCATCCTGCTGATGCTCGCCGCCATGGCCGTGGCGCCGATGGTGTTCGGCCCCTATGGCACGGTAATCCTCACCAATGCGCTGCTCTACGTGGTGCTGGCGCTCGGGCTCAACATCGTGGTCGGCTATGCCGGCCTGCTCGATCTCGGCTTTGCCGCCTTCTTTGCGGTCGGCGCCTATACGGTCGGCATCGCCACCTTGACCTTCGGGCTCAATTTCTGGCTGGCGCTGCCGCTCGCGATCTTCTTTGCCATCCTCGCCGGCATCATCATCGGCGGCCCGACGCTCCGGCTGCGGTCGGACTATCTCGCCATCGTGACACTGGGCTTCGGCGAAATCGTCCGGCTCACCGCGCGCAATTTGCGCGAGACGGGCGGCGCGACGGGGCTCTCGGGCATCGAGTCGCCCTGGCTGTTCGGCTGGCACATCCGCACCCCGCTGGATTTCTACTACGTGTTCTGCTTCCTCGCGATCCTCGCGGTGATCGTCTCGGTGCGGCTGGCCAATTCGCGGCTCGGCCGGGCCTGGCTCTATGTCCGGCACGACGAGGACGCGGCGGAGGCAATGGGCATCAATAGGGTGCGGGTGAAGCTCGCCGCCTATATCGTCGGCGCCATCTATGGCGCGATCGGCGGCGCGTTCTTCGCCGTGAACCTCGGGGCGATCTCGCCCGAGAGCTTCTCCTTCCGCCAGTCGGTGCTGATCCTGATGGCGGTGATCCTGGGCGGGATGGGCAAGATCCCGGGCGTCATCCTGGGCGCCTTCATCGTCATCCTCGCGCCGGAACTGCTGCGCGATTTCGGCGACCTCAGGCTGCTGCTGTTCGCCGTGGGGCTGCTCCTGATCATGCTCTTCCGCCCCTCCGGCATCTGGCCGGTGAGGAGCGGCCGATGAGCCTGCTCGAACTCAAGGGCGTCAGCCTGGGCTTTGCCGGCAACAAGGTGCTGCAGAACGTCGATTTTGCCGTGCCGGAAGGCGCGGTGGTCAGCCTCATTGGCCCGAACGGGGCGGGCAAGACCTCGCTCTTCAACTGCATCACCGGTTTCTACAAGCCGCAGCAGGGCTCGATCCGGCTGGATGGCCGCGAGCTGCTGCGGCTGAAGCCGCATCTCGTTACCCAGGCGGGTATCGCGCGCACCTTCCAGAACGTGCGCCTGTTCCGCGAGATGAGCGTCAGGGAAAACGTCATGTCCGGTCAGCACTGCCGCACCCGCGCCGGGGTGATCGAGGCCGTGCTACGGCTGCCGTCGCAGCAGCGCGAGGAAGCCGAGATCCGCGCCTTCACCGATGACTGCCTCGCCTTCGTCGGCCTGACCGACGGCTATGACCGCGACGCCACCACCCTCCCCTATGGCTGGCAGCGCCGGGTCGAGATCGCCCGGGCCCTCGCGACGCGCCCCCGCCTGCTGCTGCTCGACGAGCCGGCCGCCGGCCTCACCGCCGGCGAAAAGGAAGAACTGATCGGGCTCATCGGCCGCATCCGCGACGAGCGCGGCATCTCGGTGCTGCTGATCGAGCACGACACCGGCCTCGTGATGCGCGTCTCCGAACGGGTCAGCGTGCTCGACCACGGCGTGATGATCGCCGAAGGCACGCCCAAGCAGGTGCAGGCCGACCCGCGCGTGATCGAGGCCTATCTCGGGGCCGAAGGCGGGGAGGCCGAGCTTGACTTCTGACACCCCATCGGCGGCGACCGGCGAGATCGTGCTCGAACTGCGCGGGCTCTCGGCCGGCTATGGCCGCATCGAAGCCTTGCGCAATGTCGACCTCGTCGTCCGCCGCGGCCAGATCGTCACCCTGCTCGGTGCCAATGGCGCCGGCAAGACCACGACGCTGAAGACGATCTCGGGCCTCGTGCGGGCCCGTAGCGGCTCGGTGCACTTCGCCGGCCGCGACATCACCCAGATGAACGCGCACGACATCGCCCGGGCCGGCGTAGTGCATGTGCCGGAGGGCCGGCACGTGCTGCGTGGCCTGTCGGTGCGCGAAAATCTCGAACTCGGCGGCTTCACGGTGGCCGACGCCGCCCTCAGGCACAAGCGCATGGCGGCAGTGTTCGCGCAGTTCCCCATTCTCGAACAGCGCCAGCACCAGGATGCCTCGCTGCTCTCGGGCGGCGAGCAGCAGATGCTCGCCATCGGCCGTGCCCTGATGCACGGACCCGAGATCCTGCTGCTGGACGAGCCCTCCATGGGCCTCGCCCCCATGCTGGTGCTCGAAACGATGAAGATCGTGAAGCGCCTGAACCAGGCGGGCACCACCATTCTCCTCGTCGAGCAGAATGCGCGCCTGGCCCTCAGGCTGGCGCATTTCGGCTATGTGCTCGAGAACGGCAATATCCGGCTCTCCGGCCCGGCCGCCGAGCTGCGCGCCGACCCCTCCATCGTACAAGCCTATCTGGGTAGCTGAGGTATAATGGTCACCAGACCAAGCATAGACGTCGCCGTGATCGGTGCCGGGATCATCGGCATCGCCACGGCCTTCCGCCTCGCCGAAGCCGGCCGGCAGGTCGTCCTGATCGACCGCAAGGGCCTCTGCGAGGAGACCAGCCGCGGCAATGCCGGCGCCTTCGCCTTTTCCGACATCATGCCGCTCGCCACCAAGGACGTGCTGAAGAAGCTGCCGCGCTGGCTGGCCGACCCGCTCGGCCCCTTCACGATCCGGCCGGAATATCTGCCGACCATCACGCCGTGGCTGATGCGGTTCTGGCGCGCCGGCTGGCCCGACCGGGTGGCGGCGGGGATCAGCGCACAGGCCGAGCTGATGCGGCTCGCCCGCAGCGAGAACGACACCCTGCTCACCGCCGCCGGCATCGGCCACCTCGTGCGCTCCGACGGCGTGCTGGAACTTTATGAAAGCGAGGCGGAGCTGCGCGCGGCGCAGCCCGAGCTCGACATCAAGGCGACCGAAGGCATCGCCCACCGGCTGGTGCGCGGCGACGAGCTTGCCGAGCTGCAGCCGGGGCTCGCGCCCTCCATCATCGCCGCGACCTTCATCCCGCACTGGCAGACGGTGAGCGACCCGCGCGATTTCGCGCTGGCGCTGGCCGATGCCGCGATGGCGCGCGGTGTCACGTTCCGCGCCGGCGACGTCGCCGGCATCGCGCCGCTGGGGGATGGCGCGACGCTCCGCTTCGCCGACGGCTCCAGCGACAGCGCGACGAAGGTGGTGGTCGCGGGCGGAGCCTGGTCGCGGGCGCTGACCGCCCCGCTCGGCGACCTCATCCCGCTCGAGACCGAGCGCGGCTACAACACGACGCTGCCGCCCGGCAGCTTCGACCTGCGGCGGCAACTGGTGTTCGGCGGGCACGGCTTCGTCGTCACCCCGCTCGCGACCGGCATCCGGGTGGGTGGCGCGGTGGAGCTGGGCGGGCTGCAGCTGCCGCCCAACTACAAGCGCGCCGACGCCATGCTGACCAAGGCCAAGCGGCTGATGCCGGGCCTCGATACCACCGGCGGCCGGCAATGGATGGGCTTCCGGCCCTCCCTGCCCGACAGCCTGCCGGCCATCGGCCGCTCCCGCCCGTCGCCGCACATCGTCTATGCCTTCGGGCACGGCCATCTCGGGCTGACGCAATCTTCCGCCACGGCGCGGCTCGTCGCCGATCTCGTCCTCGACCGCGCTCCCGCGATCGACCTCACGCCCTTCTCTCCCCAGCGCTTCTGAGCATCCTCATGTCCCGGCATATCTTCACCTGCATCGACGGCCACACCTGCGGCAATCCGGTCCGGCTGGTGGCCGGCGGCGGCCCGATCCTCAAGGGCGCGACGATGATCGAAAAGCGCGCCGACTTCCTCGCCAACCACGACTGGATCCGGAAGGGCCTGATGTTCGAGCCGCGCGGCCACGACGTGATGTCGGGCTCGATCCTCTATCCGCCCACCCGCGACGACGCCGACATCGCCATCCTGTTCATCGAGACCTCGGGGTGCCTCCCCATGTGCGGGCATGGCACCATCGGCACCGTCACCATGGCGATCGAGAATGGCCTGATGACGCCGCAGACGCCGGGCGTGGTCCGGCTCGACGTGCCCGCGGGGCTGGTCGTCGCCGAGTACCGGCAGGAGGGCGACTATGTCGAGGAGGTGCGGATCACCAATGTGCCGAGCTTCCTCCACTCGGCCGAGCTCGAGATCGACTGCCCCGGATTGGGGCCGCTGGTGGTGGACGTCGCCTATGGCGGCAATTTCTACTGCATCGTCGACCCGCAGAAGAACTTTACCGACCTCGCCGACGTCTCGGTCGGCGATCTGCTGCGCTGGAGCCCGGCGCTGCGCGCGGCGATGAATGCGAAATACAGCTTCGTCCACCCCGAAAAGCCGGAAATCAAGGGGCTGAGCCACATCATGTGGACCGGCCGGCCGACCCAGCCCGGCGCCACGGCGCGCAATGCCGTGTTCTATGGCGACAAGGCCATCGACCGCTCGCCCTGCGGCACCGGCACCTCGGCGCGCATGGCGCAATGGGCGGCGAAGGGCAAGCTCGCGGTGGGCGACGAGTTCATCCACGAATCCATCATCGGCTCGATCTTCAAGGGGCGCGTCGAGCGCGCGGTCGGCGTCGGCGACCGGCAGGGCATCGTGCCCTCCATCGCCGGCTGGGCCCGCCAGACCGGGCTCAACACCATCTATATCGACGACCGCGATCCGTTCGCCCACGGCTTTTCGCTGGTCTAGTCCGAGGGGCGCGAGGAGGGAGCACGGGCATGAAGATCACCGCAATCAAGGCCTGGCAGGTCGATCTGCCGCTGCGCGAGGGCCGCTACAACTGGTCGGGCGGCAATTTCATGGAGGTGTTCGACGCCACCGTGGTCGCGGTCGAGACCGATGCCGGCATCACCGGCTATGCCGAGTGCTGTCCGCTGGGGTCGGCCTACCTCCCCTCCTACGCCAAGGGTGTGCGGGCGGGCCTTGCCGAGATTGCGCCCAAGCTGATCGGGCTCGACCCCACGGACTTGTTGCCGCTCAACGCGCGTATGGATGCGGTGCTGCGCGGACACCCCTATGTGAAGGCGCCGATCGACATCGCCTGCTGGGACATTCTGGGCAAGGTGGCGGGGCTGCCGGTCTACAAGCTGCTCGGCGGCAGCGCCCAGGACGACATCGTGCTCTACCGCGCCATCAGCCAGGAAGATGCGGGGGTGATGGCGGAAAAGATCGCCGGCTACCGCGCCGAGGGCTATACCCGCTTCCAGCTCAAGGTCGGCGGCGATCCGGCGGATGACATCGCCCGCATTCGCGCCTGCCGGGAGATCCTCGCGCCGACGGACATCCTCGTCGCCGATGCCAATACCGGCTGGACCACCGCCGACGCCGCCCGCGTGGTCAACGCCGTGCGCGATCTCGACGTCTATATCGAGCAGCCCTGCATGAGCTACGAGGAGAGCCTCTCCATCCGCCGCCGCACCAGCCTGCCCTTCGTGCTCGACGAGAACATCGGCACCGTGGCGGACCTCGTGCAGGGCATCGCGGAGGATGCGTTCGACGTCATCAATCTGAAGATCTCCAAGGTCGGCGGGCTGACCAAGGCGCGGCAGATGCGCGACCTCTGCGTCTCGCACAATATCCCGATGACCATCGAGGACACCTGGGGCGGCGATATCGTCACCGCCACCATCGCCCATCTGGCGCGCTCGACGCCGGCGCGCTTCTGCTTCACCGCGACCGATTTCAACTCCTATGGCACCGTGGACATCGCCGAGGGCGCGCCGAAACGGGTGAATGGCCGCATGACCGCTTCCGACATGCCGGGCCTCGGCATCACCCCGCTCTGGGACGTGCTGGGCCAGACCGAGTTGGCCATCCAATGAGATCGTCCCGCGCCGTCCAGATCGTCGGCTGCCATGCCGAGGGCGAGGTCGGGGACGTGATCGTGGGCGGGGTAGCGCCCCCGCCGGGCGCGACGCTGTGGGAGCAGTCGCGCTTCATCGCCGAGGACCAGTCGCTGCGCCGCTTCGTCCTCAACGAGCCGCGCGGCGGGGTCTTCCGCCACGTCAACCTGCTGGTACCGCCCAAGCACCCAAGGGCCCAGATGGGCTTCATCATCATGGAGCCCGAGGACACACCGCCCATGTCGGGCTCCAACTCGATCTGCGTCGCGACCGTGCTGCTCGACACCGGCATCGTGCCGATGACCGAGCCGGAGACCCGGCTGGTGCTGGAAGCGCCGGGCGGGCTGGTGGAGGTCGTCGCGCAGTGCCGGAACGGCAAGGCGGAGCGCATCACCGTCACCAATGTGCCGTCCTTCGCCGCCCGCCTCGCCGCACCGCTCGAGATCGCCGGGCTGGGGACGCTCACCGTCGACACCGCCTATGGCGGCGACAGCTTCGTGATCGTCGACGCGCGGGCACTGGGATTAGGGATCGATCCGTCGGAAGCGCGGGACCTCGCGGCACTGGGCGTGCGGATCACCCGTGCCGCCGACGAGCAGCTGGGCTTTGCGCACCCGACCAATCCCGACTGGACGCATTTCTCCTTCTGCCAGTTCGCTGGCCCCATCGAGCGCCGTGACGGGCTGCTCACCGCCGCCAACGCCGTCGCCATCCGCCCCGGCAAGATCGACCGTTCCCCGACCGGCACCGGCGCCTCCGCCCGCATGGCGGTGCTGCGTGCGAGGGGGGAGATGCAGGTCGGCGACCGCTATCTCGCGCGCTCGATCATCGGCTCGGAGTTCCTGGGGCAGATCGTCGCCGACACGACGATCGGTACCCTGCCCGCGATCGTCCCCACCATCACCGGGCGCGCCTGGATCACCGGGACCCGCACCGAGATGCTCGACCCCGCCGACCCCTGGCCCGAGGGCTACCGGTTGTCGGACACCTGGCCGAAGATGGACTGAAGTACGGCTTTTGCTTCGGCGCGACCTCGCGTATCAGGCCGCGCGACCTGCCTCCGGAACGAGACCGACATGACCGACCCCGCCGCCGACCCGGAACAGACTGCCCGCGAGGCCGCGCGCCCGCGCGGGCAAGGCTCGCAGATCGTCTATGAGCGGCTGCGCCAGTCGATCCTCGAGCTCACCCTGCCGCCGGGCAGCCCGCTCGACGAGGTGCGCCTCTCCGAGCAGTTCGAGATGTCCCGCACCCCGATCCGCGAGGCCCTGGTGCGGCTCGTCGCCGAGGGGCTGGCGACGACGCTGCCCAACCGCAACACCATCGTCTCGCCGATCGACTTCGTCGCCATGCCGACCTATTTCGAGGCGCTGACGCTGATGTACCGCGTCACCACCCGCTCGGCCGCGCTGCATCACCGGCCCGAACAACTGGCGCCCATCGCCGCGCACCAATCGGCCTTCGCGGCGGCCGTGGCCGAGCGCAATGCCCTCGCCATGATCGGCGCCAATCGCGACTTCCACGTCGCCATCGCCGAAGCCGGGGGCAACGCCTATTTCACCGCCTTCTTCGCCCGGCTGCTCGATGAGGGCCGACGCGTGCTGCGCCTGTACTATTCGTCCTTCGACGACCGGCTGCCGCGCCAGTATGTGGTCGAGCACGAGGAGATCGTCGCCGCCATCGCCGCCCGCGACGCCGAACTCTGCGACCGCCTCTCGGCCGCGCACGCCGCGCAGATCATCAAGCAGATTCAAAGCTATCTGGTCCGCGAAACCGTCACCGGCATCGGGCTGGAACAGCTGCGCGACCGGGCATAGCAGCGGCCGGCGCTCCGGCGTCTGCGAGGGGCGTGACGCTTCTCGATGGGCGCGCGCTGAGCCTTGCGCCGCCACAAAAACGCCCCGGGCGGGGAACGTCGCAGTCGGTTTCAGCATTACCCGGGGAGCGTCACCGGGGGATTTTGCCATGATCGTCGTCACAATCGTCGCGCTATTGTTCGCACTCAGCGGACTGGCGCTGGGTGCCGGCGGCATCTGGCTCGCGGTTCTCGGCGGCAGCTGGTACTACGCGGCGCTCGGCATTGCCCTGCTCTACACCGGCTGGCTGGTCTGGCGCCGGAGCGCAGTGGCGCTCTGGGTCTATGCGGTGACGCTGCTGGTGACGCTCATCTGGGCGCTCTGGGAAGTCGGGCTCGACTGGTGGCAACTGGCGCCGCGCGGCGGCTGGTTGCTGCTTCTAGGCCTGATCCTCGCTTTGCCCTGGGTGGTCAACCGCATCGAAGACCCCGCGGACCGTCGGCGCGGCTTCGGCTGGATCGCCCTCGGTGGCACGATCGGCGTCGCGGCGATCGTCGGCATCATCGCCATGTTCACGCCCACGCATGACATGCCCGGCCGCCTGCCCAACACCCCCCTGCCGGCCGAAGCGGCGCTCGACGACCCCTCCGTGCCGCCGGGCGAGTGGCACGCCTATGGCCGCACCACTCATGGCCAGCGCTTCTCCCCGCTCACCCAGATCACGCCCGAGAACGTCAACCAGCTCCAGGTGGCCTGGACCTTCAACACCGGGCAGATCCGCAGCGACGCCGATCCCGAGGAGACCACCTATCAGGTCACCCCGCTCAAGATCGGCAACATGCTCTATCTGTGCACGCCATTCGGCGACGTCATCGCGCTCGACCCCGAGACCGGCGAGCAGATCTGGCGTTTCGATGCGCAGGTCGTCCAGACGCCGCGCCAGACCACGCAGCACCTCACCTGCCGCGGCCTCTCCTTCGATCCGGGCGGCGTCACCACCGCCGACGGCACCGCGCCGCTCGGCGACTGCGCGCAGCGGCTGTTCCTGCCGACCTCCGATGGTCGCCTGATCGCACTGAGCCCCGTAAGCGGTCAGATCTGCCCCGGCTTCGGCGGCGAGGACGGCACTGTGGATCTGTGGCAGAACATGCCCAACGTCATTCCGGGCTCCTATTATTCCACGTCCCCGCCGGTGGTGACCGACAGCGTCATCATCGTCGGCGGCGCCGTGAACGACAACGTCACCACCAATGATGCGTCGGGCGTCATCCGCGCCTTCGACCTCGCGACGGGCGAACTGGTCTGGAACTGGGACTCGCTCAATCCTGAGGCGACCGAGCCGATCGCCGAGGGCGAGACCTATACCGCCAACGCGCCCAACAGCTGGAGCATCGGCAGCTACGACCCGGCTCTGCGCCTCGTCTACCTGCCCATGGCCAACCAGTCACCCGACCAGTACGGCGCCAATCGCTCCCCGGAAGCCGAGCGCTTCTCCTCTTCGGTGACGGCGCTCAATGCCGATACGGGCGAGGTGGTGTGGGTGTACCAGACCGTGCACCACGATCTGTGGGACTATGATGTGCCGGCACAGCCGAGCCTCATCGACCTCAACGTCAGCGGCGCCATGGTGCCTGCGCTGGTGATCCCGACCAAGCAGGGCGACATTTTCGTGCTCAACCGGGAGACCGGCGTGCCGGTCCTGCCGGTGTCGGAGGACCCCGCGCCGCAGGGCGCCGTTCCCGGCGACTTCACCGCGCCGACCCAGCCGCGCTCGCTGCTCAGCTTCGAGCCGCCGCCGCTGCGCGAGCGCGACATGTGGGGCATCACCCCGTTCGACCAGCTGATGTGCCGCATCGCCTTCCGCCAACTCGACTATCGCGGCCGCTACACGCCGCCGTCGCTGCAGGGCACCATCGTCTATCCCGGCAATTTCGGCACCTTCAACTGGGGCTCGATCGCCGTCGATCCCGAGCGGCAGGTGATGTTCGGCATGCCGGTCTACCTCGCCTTCACCGTGCGCATGATCCCGCGCCCGGCGGACGACACCCGCGTGGTGACGGAGGAAGGCGAGCCCCTGTTCAATGAAAGCTTCGGCTCCCCCTACGCCGTCGAGATCCAGCCCTTCTACAGCCCGCTCGACCTGCCCTGCCAGGCGCCGCCCTGGGGCTATGTCGCGGCCGCCGACCTGACCACGGGCGAAGTCGCCTACCGCCACGTCAACGGCACCGTGCGTGACCTCGCCCCCGTGCCGCTGCCGTTCAAGATGGGCGTGCCGGGCATCGGCGGGCCGATCATCACCCGCAGCGGCCTCGCCTTCCTCTCGGGCACCGTGGATTATTTCGTGCGGGGCTACGAACTGGAGACCGGCCGCCAGCTCTGGGAGAGCCGCCTGCCGGCCGGTGGCCAGGCGACGCCGATGACCTACTGGTCGGACGCCAGCGACCGCCAGTTCCTGCTGGTCGTCGCCGGTGGCCATGGATCGGTCGGCACCCAAGCCGGCGACTACGTCGTCGCCTACGCCCTGCCCCGCAGCTGAACCGGATCGGCGTCTGCTCGTAACTGACGCCGATCAAGCGGTCGCCGACGCCAACTTGCATGCGCCGGCCCGACAGGGGTGCTGGCGAGCCGCGGGCTTTGTCCCGCGTGCGCGCCCTCCCCCACCGGCCGCCGCCTGATAGATCAGCGTTGCGCGTGATCTGCACTTGTGAAAGAATTGTTCATATAAGAATGATGCGCGCGCATCTCAGGAGGACGCCTTGCCGCCGCACACCCCTACCGTGGGCATTTACAGCACGCACCCTCAGACCATGCCCGAGGCCCATGCGGCGCTGCCGGTGTGGAATGCGGAGAACTGGTTCTACGAGGACTGGGAGGTGGGCCACCGTATCCGCTCGCTGCGGCGCACCATCTCGGAGGGCGAGAGCATGCAGTTCAACGCACTCGTCACCGATATGCACCCTTACGTCGCCGACGACATCTTCGCCAGCACAGAAGGCCAGTTCGGCCGCCGCCTCGTGGCGGGCGCCTTCGTCTTTTCCGCCGGGCTCGGACTCGTCGCGACCAATTGCGTCAACGCCTTCTCCTATGGCTACGACAAGTTGCGCTTCATCAAGCCGACCTTCATCGGCGACACGATCTACACCATCCGCACCAATCTCGAGAAACGCCCGAAATATCGCGAGCTCGGCCTGATCCGCGCCAGCTACGAGGTCTTCAAGGGCGAAGGCGAACTGGTGCTTTATTGCGAGCACCTGCAGACCGTGCGCTACCGTGACGCCGCCGCCTTTGCCGGCAAGACCGAAGCCGACCGCACCGCCGAGGGCACCTGAACACCATGACCAGCCTCCCCCTCGACGGCATCCTCGTCGTCGACCTCTGCCAGTTCCTCTCGGGACCCTATGCCTCGCTGCGCCTGCAGGATCTGGGCGCCCGCGTCATCAAGATCGAGCGCCCGGATGGCGGCGACCTCTGCCGCCGCCTCTATCTCAGCGATACCGAGATCGGCGGCGACTCGACGCTGTTCCACGCCATCAACCGCGGCAAGGAGAGCCTCGCGCTCGATCTGAAGCATCCGGACGACCTCGCCGCGCTGAAAAAGCTGCTGGGCCGCGCCGATGTCGTCTTGCAGAACTTCCGGCCCGGCGTGATCCGCCGGCTGGGGCTGGACTACGAGGCGGTGCGCGCGCTCAACCCCGGCATCGTCTATGGCTCCATCACTGGCTATGGCGAGAGCGGCCCCTGGGCCGACCGGCCGGGGCAGGACCTTCTGGCGCAGGCCCGCTCGGGGCTGATGTGGCTCAACGGCGATGCCGATCAGGGCCCGCTGCCGTTCGGGCTCGCCGTCGCCGACATGCTGGCCGGCGCCGCGACGGCCCAAGGCGTGCTCGCGGCGCTCGTCGGCAAGGGCCGGACGGGACGCGGCGCGCATGTGGAAACCAGCCTCCTCGAAGCACTGGTCGATTTCCAGTTCGAGGTGCTGACGACGCATCTCAACGATGGCGGCCGGCTGCCGCAACGTGCCGGCCTCCGCTCGGCCCACGCCTATCTGAGCGCGCCCTACGGGGTCTATGCCACGGCCGATGGCTGGCTGGCCGTCGCCATGACGCCGCTGGGGCGGCTGCGCGATCTGCTGCAATTGCCGGCGCTCGATCCCTATGTGCCCGACACCGCCAGCTGGTTCCGCGACCGCGACACCATCAAGGCCATTATCGCCGACCGGCTCGCCACCCGTCCTACCGCGGACTGGCTCGCCGTGCTGGAGCCGGCCGATATCTGGTGCGCCAAGGTGCTGGAGTGGCCGGAACTGCTTGCGAGCACCGGCTTCACGGGCCTCGACCTGCTGCAGACCGTCACCCGCGGCGACGGCGTTGCCGTCCGCACCACGCGCGCACCGATCCGCATCGACGGCGCCCGCAACCTCACCACCCGCGCGGCGCCCCTGATCGGCGAACAGAGCGCGGCCATTCGTAAGGAGTTCGACCTGTGACCCAGTTGCGCGGCATGACCTGGAGCCATCCTCGGGGCTATGACCCGATGGTGGCCACCGCCGCCGCCTGGCGCGACAGGACGGGTGTCGAGATCGTGTGGGACCAGCGGAGCCTGCAGGATTTCGAAGCCTTCCCGGTCGAGGAACTGGCGCGCAACTACGACCTGATCGTCATCGACCACCCGCATGTCGGCCAGGTGACGCGCGAGAACTGCCTGTTGCCGCTCGATGGTGTCGACCGCGCCGCCGAGCGCGAGGCGCTGGCCACCCAGAGCGTCGGCGCGTCCTATGCGAGCTACACCTATGCCGGCCGGCAATGGGCGTTCCCCATCGATGCCGCCGCCCAGGTGACGGCGTGGCGCCCCGACCTTACCGATCGCCCCGAGGACTGGCAGGACGTGCTCGCCCTCGCGCGCGCCGGGCAGGTGGTGCTGCCCCTGCTGCCGCCGCATAGCCTGATGTGCTTTTTCACCCTGTGCGCCAGCCTCGGCGAAGCCTGCGCCGTCGATGGTCCGGGCCCGCTGGTCTCGCGGCCGGTCGCGATCGAGGCGATTGGTCGGCTCGCGGAACTGACAGCGCTCCTCGAACCGTCCAACTTTGCGATGGACCCGATCGCCGCATCGGAGGCGATGGCGCGGCCGGATGCGCTCGTCTCGGTGATGCCGCTCGGCTATGGCTATGTCAGCTACGCCATGGACGGCTTCCGCCCGCACCGGCTGGCCTTCGGCGACATCCCCCTGCCAGAGGCGCGGGGCTCCGCCCTCGGCGGTACCGGTATTGCCGTCTCCGCCCTGCGCGACAACCAGCAGGCGGCGCTCGACTATGCCTATTGGGTCGCCTCGGAAGCCGTGCAGCGTGGTCTCTACGCCACGGCCGGTGGCCAGCCGGGACATGCGGCGGCCTGGGCCGACGCTGCGGTGAACGCCGCGAGCAACGACTTCTACCGCAACACCCGCACCACCCTCGAGAATTCCTGGGTCCGGCCGAGGCACCATGGTTATATGGCGTTCCAGGAACAGGCGAGCCAGCGGCTGAATGCCGGCCTGCTCTCCAAAGACGCGGCCGACGGCATCGCCGCCGATTTCGACGAGCTGTTCAAGAGGAGCTTCTGATGCAGCGCCCGCGCTTCTTCGAGGATTACGTGCTGGGCGAGAGCCGCATCACGAGCGGGCGCACCATCACCGAGACCGATTTCGTTGTCCATGCCGGCCACACGGGCGATTTCTTCCCGCACCACATGGATGCCGAATTCATGAAGACGACGCCGTTCGGCCAGCGGATCGCCCATGGCACCATGACCTTCGCCATCGGCATCGGCCTGACCGCGACGGAGATCAATCCGCATGCCTTCACCTATGGCTTCGAGCGGCTGCGCTTTCCCAAGCCGCTGTTCATCGGCGACACCATCCATACCGAGCTGACCATCACCGCGCTCGAGCCCGACGCGAAGCGGCCGACGCATGGCCGGATCGTCGAGCAGGTGCGGGTGCTCAACCAGCGCGGCGACACGGTGCTGGCCTGCGACCACGTCTATCTCGCGGCCCGCCGCCCCGCCTGATGCGCCGCGGCGGCACCAGCCGCCACTACGCTGAGTGAAAAATTCCCGTGCCGCGCTTAACGAAGCCTTTGGAAGCCCACGCTTAAACTGCCGGTCTCGCAGGATGGGCCTTCATGCCGAACTGGCAGCTTCTCTTTGCCAATGTTGCCGTCGTCACCTTGTTCGTGCTCGCCTGGGGTTACATCCGCGCCAGCATCAGCGGATGGCGCGACTGGCAGCGCCACCTGACGTTCGGCGCCCTGATGGGCGCCGGCGCCTTCACGTCCATGCTTCTCGCAACGGCGACCGAGCCCGGTATTCTTGTCGATTTGCGGCTGGCTTTCGTGGCGCTTGCCGGGCTCTTCGGCGGCCCGATTGGTGCCGCTGTGGCGACGACCATCGCCGCCGTCATGCGCGCGACCACCGGCGGCACGGGACTGGCACCAGCGCTGGCGGGAATGGCGATCGTCGCCGCCGTCAGCGTGATCGGCTACTGGATACGCCGCAATCGACCGTGCCGGCTGGAGGACGTGATCGGTGTGGGCATAGCGTCCGGTCTCGGCATGCAGGCGGTGCTGTTTCTGCCCCTCGGCGTTCCGCTGCTGCCGGAGAGCTTCGCGCTCTTTGCGGGTCTCGGCGGGATCACCGCGCTCGCCATCATCCTCGGCGGCCTGGTGCTGATCGCGCTCAAGCGGAGTGCGGCGGAACTGGCCCTGTTTCGCGCGGCCCTGCTGCAGGCCCCGGACTTCTTCTACATCAAGGACACGCAGTCGCGCTTCCTGCAGGTGAACCGGAGCGTCTCGGACTATCACGGCTTCGCCCAGCCGCAGGACATGATCGGCAAGACCGACTTCGATATCGCGGACCACGACTATGCGGCGAAGCTGGCGGCTGCGGAGCAGCGGGTGCTGGCGGGCACCGGCACGATCCACAATTTCGAGGAAGCCCAGATCGACGCCAATGGCCGCCGGCGCTGGTTCAGCACCACCAAGGCCGCCGTGCACGATGACACCAATCGTCCGGTCGGCATCGTGGGGATCACGCGCGACATCACCGAGTTCAAGGAACTGAACGAGCAGTTGCGCAGCAGCCGAGAAGTGCTGGCGGGCATCGTCGCCGAGATGACGGACGGGGTCGCCGTCTATGACCGCACGGGTACGCTGCTGGTCTGCAATGAGCGCTATCGCATGATGTTCCCGCGCACTGGGCATCTGCGCCTTCCAGGCGTCCACATCAGCACCATCCTCGAAGCCATCTACGCCACGGGAGAGCAACTGACCGTGCCGGAGGACAGCAAGAGCTGGATCGCCGAGACGTCCGCGAACCTGCTGAAGGAAGGCACGCGCGAGATCGAACTCTTCGACGGTCGCTGGCTGCTGATGCGCCGCAAGCCGATGTCGCTGGGCGGGGTGCTGATCGTGGTGTCCGACATCACCGAGAGCAAGCTGCGCTCGGACGAGCTGAAGGCGGCGAGCGAGGTGTTGATGCGCCTCGCCTCGATCGACTCCCTTACCGGCCTCGCCAATCGCCGGGTCTTCGACGAGCGCATCAGCGACGAGGTCGCCCGCGCCAATCGCAACCGCACCGCGCTCAGCCTGCTGCTGATCGACGTCGACCACTTCAAGAGCTTCAACGACACCTATGGCCACCAGGCCGGCGACCGCTGCCTGCAGGTGGTGGCGCGCTGCGTGCGCGAGGTGCTGCGCCGCCCCGCCGACCTCGCCGCACGCTATGGCGGCGAAGAGTTCGCGGCCATCCTGCCCGAAACCGACGAAGACGGCGCCTATCAGCTGGCGCAGGCCATGCGGGCGCAGTTGCTGGCCCAGGGCATCGCCCATTCCGGCAGCCCGCACAAGCTGGTGACGGTCAGCATCGGCGTTGCCACCTGCAGCGACGGCTCGCACAGCGTGAGCGACTTCATCGACCGCGCTGACGAGGCGCTCTATGCAGCCAAGACCGCCGGCCGCAACCGCACCGCCGGCTGGCGCGAAGCCCATGGCCTGCGCGAGTTGCCGGCCGAGAGTTCGGTCGGGTAGGTCGCTTTACCGCTGCAGTGCAAACTGCGCCGGCTCGCCCGGCCCTCGTGGTTCGTCGTTCGGCGCGCTCACGATGAGGCGCTCACCATGGGGGCCTCATACCCATCAACAGCCCTCATCCTGAGCCTGTCGCAGGACGAGGGCGTGGCACGAGGGGATGCAGCCCAAGCGTGAAACGCGCGAGGCCTGCCTGTCCTTGGCCCGAGCCCCTGCCCGGCCGGCGCCCCCGCGCCGGTCAGACCTCGCGGCCCTCCAGCGGGGCGACGCCGCCGGCGGCGGACTGCCACGGTGTGTCGTAGCTCGGCGGGCGCACATGGCGCCGCATACCCAGGGTGAGTTCCGCCGTGGCGCCTGCCGCGAGCCGCACGCTGAGCCAGCGCCCGCTGCAATCGACCGTCTCGCCGTCGAGGCTTGCCGAGGTGAAGTCGTGCTCGCCGAAGACCCCGGCCTGGACGATCACCTCGATGGCGCGATCGGCCTCGGTGTTGACCAGCGTCACCGCGGCACCTTCGTCGGTCAGGCCGTGCACCAGCGCCGCGATGCCCTGCGGCAGTCCCGGTCGCCGGCCCGCCGGATCGAAATAGCGCAGCCGCGCCAGTTGCAGCCCGCCATGATAGACATGCATCGGCCCGCCCAGCGTCAGCTGCGTCAGCCCCTCGATGATCATCGGGGTAAGCTGCTGCCACATGTGGATGGTCATCGACTCCCGGTAGTGATCCATCGTCAGCGGGTCGAACTCCGCCGAGCGGAAGGTCGCGATCTGCTTCGCCACCGTCTCGAGATTGCTGGCGAGGATTTCCTCGGGATAGCTCGGCCAGTGCCCGCGGATGAATCTGAACCACTGCGCCGTGTTGCCGTTGAAGCCCATATGGCCGCCGGCCGTGTTCCGGCCGTAGCTCGAATAGGCGGGGTTGATGCTGTCGAACAGCTCATGCGCCCAGCCGCGCCCGGCCCGATCGGCATCCTCCTCGGCCATGGACATGTTCCACAGATAGACGCCGAACATCGGATGCGGGTGCCGGAAATCGCGCCAGCCGGCATCATAGTGCCGGTTGGGCACCAGCGCGGCGCCGTTCTCCTCCCGTCGCAGCGCCCACAGCATGTCGAGCTGGCTGCGGGCCAGCGACAGGTGCCGCACATCGCCCGTCAGCAGCGTGGCATTGAGCCCCGCCACCGTGATCGGCTCGAGCAGCGAGACCGAGCCATGCGGCCAGCGCCAGCCATAATAGCCGCCCCACCACTTGCCCTCATTGCACTCGCCGATCTCGCCCGACAGCCCGATGTTGTCGGGCGTGATGCCGCCATTCCGCGCCGTCCGCTCCTCCCAGGCTGAGAGATAGTCGAGCACCCAGCGGCGATACTTGTCGTCGGCGGTATAGGCGAAGGCATGCGTCATCAGCGAGGTGGCGCCGAGATTGAGCGGCACATCGCCCTTGGCCTGCCGGGCGTTGATGCGGGCGAGAATCTCGCCATAGGTCGCATCGTCCGACCAGGGCGTGCGCATCGCATAGGGATCGATGCCGGGCAGATCCTCGAAAGGTGGCAGATAGTTGTCGAGGATCTCGCGATGCGTCGACCAGTCCTCGGCGGTCTGCTCGTGCCGCGGGCCGCGGCTGCCGCTGATCGGCGAGCGGATCAGCCGCCGCTCGGCATCCCAGTTCGCAGCCTCGGCATCCTCGCCATTGTAGAAGCCGGCGAAGCGCCGCGCCCGCTGGCGATCCTTTGGCACATCGGGATCGGCGAGCCCGAAGAAATAGAAGAATAGATTGCTCTCGCCGTGGTGCATCCAGTCGTAATAGGCATCGTATTCGCGGTGGATCTGGCCATATTCCGTCCACTGCCAGGTGATGCCGTCCCAGATGGTGCGGGAGCGCAGATACACCTCGCGGCTGCCGCCCAGCGCGTAGAACAGCGGCATGTTCATGAACCCCTCATAGGGGTCGTCGGAGCCGTCCATACCCGGCCAGCGCTCGCGCCAGATCAGCGTGCCGTCGTCGCGCGTATAGCGGTCGGCGAACTCGATCGCGGCCCGGTCGAGCACCCGGAACAGCTGCCGCTCGAGCAGTGCCCAGTGCGGGATGGGCGCGCTGCGGCTGGCGGAGAGAGTGGGGATGGTCGGGTTGTTCATTGAGAGGCTTCCTGCCGGACCTCGTCCATCGACAAGCTCAGGATAAGGTCCCGAAGGAGGGGGCTGTCCTGAAGATGGCCCTCGTGGTGAGCTTGTCGAACCACGAGGGCGTCGCGTCGTCCTGTCCGCGCTATTCGTAGACCGTCGTCCCGGTCGCGTTTTTCCGGATCCAGTCCCAGTTGAGGGTGTAGCCGAGGCCCACTCCCTGCGGCACCGGCACGCAGCCGTCGCTGTCCACCGCGTCGAGATCGTCGGAATAGTCGTCGGCATGCACCTGGTGCTGGCTCTTCCAGCCGGGCACCTTCGGGTTCACGAGCCCGAGCTCGTAGTAATTGGTGTTGCGGATCGCCGCCATGCAGTGGCGCGGGGCGTGGCCCGGCGCGTGAATCTCGCAATCCATGCCGAAGCCCTCGGCGACATGGGCGATCTTCATCACCCCGGTGATGCCGCCATCATAGTCGACATCGGCCCGCACGAAATCGGTGCCCTCGGCGATGAGATTGTCGACCCGCGTCTCCATGCCCCGGATGTGCTCGCCGATGAGGATGGGCGTCTTGATCAACTGCCTGAGCCGCTTGTGGGCATAGGCGGAGAGCCCGCCATCCTTGTAGGGGTCCTCGTACCAGAAGTAGTTAGCCTCGTCGCAGGCCTGCCCGACCTTCAGCGCATCACCGAAATTCTCGTACTCGCAGCCCGGATCGATCATCAGGTCCATGCTGTCGCCGACGGCCTTGCGCGTCGCCAGCACCGCCTGCGCTTCGCGCTTGATCGGGCCGTGCCCCCAGCCGTGGATCTTGAACGCCGGATAGCCCATCTCGCGGCACTGCACGGCGAAATCGCCGAAAGCCTCTGGCGAGTCGAGGCCGCCATTCTCGTCGCCATGGAAGGTGGAGGCATAGGCCGGCAGCTTGTCGCGCCACCCGCCGAGCAGCTGATAGACCGGCTGGCCGGCGACCTTGCCGGCAATGTCCCACAGTGCGCAGTCGATCGGACCGATGCCGAACTTGTCGTGCTTCCTGAGCGCGCGCTTCAGGTCGTTCCAGATCTTTTCGCGTTCGAGGGCGTTCTTGCCGATCAGGTACTGCGCCGCCATCGCCACCTGCGCATAGGAGACGCCGACGCCGCCGGAATATTCCCCGGTGATGCCGGCCGCCGTCTCGATGGTCAGCACATAGTCGGTGAACGGCACCTCGCCGCCGTTGAGATAGACGTGGTTGAAGCCGTTGTAGTCGCCGGTCAGGTCGCGCCGCGTCCAGCGATACTGCGTCACCGTGAGGCGCGTGATGGTCAGGTCTTTCATGGCAGGCATCCCCCTCAGATGCGGTTGCCCGACTCCGGGTCGAACAGGTTGACGGCAGCGGTGTCGATGGCGAGCGTCATGGTCTCGCCAAGCGCCGGCCGGTCGCGCGAGCCGAGCCGCGCGGTGATCATCTGGCCGCCGACATTGAGGATCACCATGGTGTCGGGCCCCGTCGGCTCCACCACGTCCACCGTGCCGGTGAGCGCCGTTGCGCCGCTCCCCGCGCGGAACGTCTCCGGCCGGATGCCGGCGATCACCGGCTTGCCGATGAAGCCCTGCGCCTCGGCCTCGATTTCCGGCAGCGCCAGCGTGCCGGCGGCATGCTTCAGCACGAACTGCCCGTCCGCCTGCGCCAGCGTGCCGTTGAGGAAGTTCATGGTCGGCGACCCGATGAAGCCGGCAACGAAGGTGTTGGCGGGCTTTTCGTAGATGGTCTGCGGATCGGCGAGCTGCTGGATGACGCCGTTCTTCATCACGGCGACCTTGGTGCCGAGCGTCATCGCCTCGATCTGGTCATGCGTCACATAGACCACACTGGTGCCCAGCCGGTCGTGCAGCCGCTTGATCTCGGTGCGCATCTCGACGCGCAATTTCGCGTCGAGATTGGAGAGCGGCTCGTCGAACAGGAACAGGTCGGGATCGCGCACGATGGCGCGCCCCATGGCGACGCGCTGCCGCTGCCCGCCCGAAAGCTGGCCGGGCTTGCGGTCGAGCAGATGCTCGATCTGCAGCAATTCGGCGGCGCGGTTCACCGCCGCCTCGCGCTCGGCCGCAGGGACCTTCCGCATCTCGAGCCCGAAGCCGATGTTCCGGCGCACCGGCATGGTGGGGTAGAGCGCGTAGGACTGGAACACCATGGCGATGTTGCGGTCCTTGGGGTGCACGTCGTTGACGTTGCGCTCCCCGATCAGCACGTCGCCGCCGGAGCTCGGCTCGAGGCCGGCGATGATGGACAGCAGCGTGGACTTGCCGCAGCCCGACGGGCCGAGCAGCACGAGGAACCCGCCATCCTCCAGCTCGATGTCGATGTTCTTGAGCACTTCGAGCGAACCGAAGCTCTTGCGGACGCCCTTGATGGAGAGTGTGGCCATCGGTTCCTAACCCTTGACTGCGCCGGCGGTGATGCCGGCAACCATGACGCGCTGCACGAGGGCGAACAGCACCACGACCGGCAGGATGGAGATCATGCCGCCGGCCGCCAGCATGCCCCAGGGCAGCTGGAACTCGCCCACCATCAGCTGCAGGCCGACCGGCCAGGTCCGCGCGTCCTGCGTGGTCGTCAGCATCAGCGCGAACAGATATTCGTTCCACGCCGCGATCGCGACGAAGACGCAGGTGGCGAGCAGCCCGTTGCGGGCGATGGGGATGACGATGCGCACCATCGCCCCGATGCGGGTCGAGCCGTCGATGCGCGCCGCGCTTTCGAGCTCCTTGGGCGCAGCGTCGAAGAAGCCCTTCAGCATCCACACGAACAGCGGCAACAGGAAGCTCGTATAGGCGATGGCGAGACCGTAGGTGGTCCCGAGCAGCCCGACATTCCGCATCACGAGGAACAGCGGGATGATCATCAGCACCGCCGGGAACATGCGCACCACGAGGTAGCCCAGCATCAGCTGCGTGCGGCCGGGGAAGTTGAAGCGCGAGAACGAGTAGGAGGCGACGGTGCCGGTGACGAGGCAGATGCCGACCGTCATCGTGGTGACGACGAGGCTGTTCATCACCAGCACCGGATAGGAGGACTGGTTCCACAGCGCCACATAGTGGTCGAAGGTGAAGCGGGTGGGGAAATACACCATCTCGCGCGTGACGATGTCCTCGTTCACCTTGATCGAGGTGAGAAAGGTCCACAGGATCGGGAACACGCAGATGATGGCGAGCAGGATAAGTATCGCGTAGGCGACGATGTCCCACAGGCGCTTGGAGCTGGATCGGCTTTGGGTCTTGTCCATGGCGCTAGTCCTGGTTGACCTTGGAGAGGCGGATATAGGCCCAGGCGAACAGCATCAGCAGCACGAACATCACCACCGAGAGTGCGCCGGCATAGCCGAAGTTGAAGTCCTTGTAGGCCATCTGGAAAGCGTAGAGCGACAGCACCTGGGTCGAGCGGCCCGGACCGCCGGAGGTGAGGATCAGCAGCAGTTCCGGAGAATTGACGAGGCCGATGACGCGCAGGATCACCGCCGCGGCGATGATGGTCTTGATCATCGGCAGCGTGATCAGCCGCAACTGGGCGAAGGCCCCTGCCCCGTCGATGTCGGCCGCCTTGTAGAGGTCGGAGGGGATGCCCTTGAGCCCCGCCATGATCAGCAGCGTGAAGAAGGGGAAACTGTGCCAGACCTCGACGACGATGGCCGCTGCCATGGCGGTGGCCGGATCGGCGAACCAGGCCTTGTAACCGTCGAGGAGGCCGATGCGGACCAGCAAGTCGTTGATGACGCCCAGCCGCGGGTCGAGCATCAGCGCCCACATGTGCCCCGCCACGACGTTGGGCAGGAAATAGGGCAGCAGGATCACCACGGCGAGCACCTTGGTGCCCGGCAGGTTGCGGTTGATGGCCAGCGCGGCGATGAGACCGATGAGGAACTCGAACAGGATCGAGGCAGTGACCCACACTGCGGTGTTGCGCAGCGACAGCCAGAAGATCGGATCGGCGATCATGCGCTCATAGTGCTTGAACAGCACCCAGTCCGTCCCCAGATCGGGGCGGTTGAGCCGCATCTCGCGGAAGCTCAGCTCCACGCCATAGACGGTCGGATAAAGCACGACGGCCGTGATGAGCAGCGCACTCGGCAGCAGCAGCAGGTACATCCAGTACCGCGTCTCGCTGAGCTCGCCGATCATCCGCACAGGGTTGACCGCTTGCCACACGGTCCGCGGGGGCGGACTGGCGACCGAATGGAGGGGCCGGTTCATCTGACCTCCCGTGAACTGATCTGAAACTGGGTCGTGCGCTGGACGCGGACGGGCGACCGGATCGACCGGCCGCCCGCCTGCGGGACTTACGCGGTCGCTTCGGCGAGGCCGGCGATCATCTCGTCTACGGCCTGCTCGGGCGTGGCCTCACCGATCAGCACGCGCTGGAACGCGGGCAGCACGGTGCTTTCGGCCCAGCCGGCCGCACCCGGGAAGCTCGGCTGCGGGATACCGAAACCGAGCGTCTCGGCGGCGGCCGCGTACATCGGGTTGCCCACGATACGCTCGTCCTGTGCGGCGACGGTCGAGGCCGGGAAGTAGCCGGTCTTTTCGAGGAACGCCACGGCGGCGTCCGGCTCGCCCCAGAACTTGATCCACTCCCACCCCGCCTCGGCGTCTTCCGGCTTGGTGATCGCGTTGTAGGCGTAGGCAAGACGCGCGACGCGGTTCACCGGGCCGGCCGGGATGGCCATGGTGCCGAACTCCACGCCCGGCTCGAGTTGCGACGCGATGTCCTGATACGAGCCGGTGTGGTGGTAGATCATCGCCGTCTGGCCCGTCTGGAAGCCTTCGATGATCTGGCGGAAGCCGTCGTTCGGCGCGCTCGACGGCGCGGCGTTCTTGGCAAGGTCGGCGTAGAAGGTGATGCCCTCGATCGCCCTCTCGCGATCAAGTCCGATCGTGCCGTCGGCATGGAGCACCGGCGAGCCGAACGCTTCCATCATGTTGATGATGATGTTCTGGCCGCCGGGGCCGCCGCGCAAGCCGAAGCCGTAGCGGTTCTGGCTGGGGTCGGTGAGCTTGACGGCCGCATCATACAACTCCGCCAAGGTGGTCGGCACGGCGATGCCGGCTTCCTCGAACCAGTCCTTGCGGTAGTACATCCAGTCGACGAAGGTGAAGGCCGGCACGCCGTAGATGCGACCGTCCGCCGTGATCGAGGCGAAACGCTGGTCGTCGAAATCGCTGCGACGTTCCCAGTTCTGCACCAGGTCCGTCATGTCCGTCAGTGCGCCCATGGCGAGCAGGTCGCGGAACCGCTCGGACGCCACCATGGTGACGCTCGGACGCGTGTTGGCGACCACCGCCGTGGTGATCTTGGCCATGAACTCGGGGTTCGGGATGTTCTCGGGCGTGACGTTGATGTCCGGGTGCGCAGCCCGGAACAGCTCCATCACGGCCTCGAGGCCAGCCGCTTCGCTCTGGCTGGTGAAGGTGTGCCAATAGTTGACGCTGCGCGACTGGGCAAAGGCCGACACGGGCGTCAGCGCGCTGGCGGCCAACAGGCCGCCACCCAGCTTCAGTACGGAACGACGATCGAACGTGGTCATAGACTATCCTCCCTTTTGATAGCTCAGTAAACGCGATCTGATAGATCAGTTGCAGACGGTGTCAAGTCGGCTTTTCGGCTTAGTCGAGCCGCTCGGTCACCTCGATCTTGGTCAGCGCGGTGGCATCGAGCGCGTCCCAGTCGAACCGGTAGCCGAGACCCGGCTCGTCGCTGACGGTGAGATTGCCGTCGACGATCGCGAGCGGGCCGAGCTTGTCGAGGCCGCGGATCTGCTCCTCGTCCATGATCAGCTGCTCGTAATAGTCGTTGTTGGAGATGGCGGCGCAGATCTGGGCGTTCTCGAGCCCCATGCCGTGCACCTGGGCCCGCATGTTGAAGCTCTCGGACATGTGCGCGATCTTCATCGATCCGGTGAACCCGCCCTTGTAGAAGGATGAGACGCGGGTCATGTCGAGCGCGCCCTGCTCGATCCAGGTCGCCATGTTCCAGTGCACGCCGTCCGAGGTCTCGGCGGCCAGCACCGGAATATCGAGCTTGTCGCAGAGCTTCACATAGCTGCCGAGATGGAACTCGCGCATCGGCTCCTCGTACCACAGGAACCCGAGGTCCTGGATCGCCTTGCCGAATTCGAGCGCCTGCACATAATCCCAGCCGGCCGAGCCGTCGAACATCAGGTCGGCATCGTCGCCCACCCATTTGCGCAGATTGGTGGAGAGCTGGATGTCGCGCTTCACATCGCCCCAGGCATGCAGCTTGAAGGCGGTGAAGCCGAGATCGCGGCTCATCTTGATGTAGCGTTCGTACTCGTCCATCGTCGGCCAAGTGACCGTCGAGGCGTAGGCCGGCACCACCCGGTCATGGCCGCCGAGCAACTGGTAGATCGGCATCCGCGCATGCTGCGACTTCACGTCCCAGCACAGGATGTCGAGAATGCCGAGCTGGCGCATGTGGATCTCCTCCACACGATCCACCTCCCAGATGAGGTGCCACATCCGCTCGGTCAGCAGCGGGTTCTCGCCGATGAAATTGTGGAAGCGGCGGCGGATCAGGTCGACCAGCGAGTCGCCGCGGCCGATCTCGAACGCGCCATAGAGCCCGCTATCGGTGTCCATGCGGACCACCGCCTTGCGCGGGCGCGTACCGCGCGGGATGTCGCCATGCGACCCCGGCAGCCCGTCGCGCCAGATGAACTTGGGGCCCGGATCGGCTTCGACGAGCCAAGCGGTGAACCCGGTGATCTTCATTTAGTCCTCCAGTCGATAAAGCCGTGCCGGGTGTGTGCCCGGATCATCCCTTTTCCGCGCCGCTCAGCATGCCCGAGCGCACGAAGCGCTGCGCCGCGATGAAGATCACCAGCACCGGCAGCACCACGAGGATGGCGGCGAGGATCACTTCCGGCTTCTTGATGGGCACGTCGTTGGACGGCAGATTGCTGAGCGCGCCGGACCCCGACACCAGCGCGGTCAGCCCGACCGGCAGGTTGTAGAGCTTGTCGTCGCTGAGCAGCACGAAGGCGAGGAAGTAGTTCGACCAGATGCCGAGGAAGGCAAAGAACGCCACCAGCGCGATGATCGGCCGGGCGAGCGGCAGCGCGATGCGGCTGAACAGCTGGAAGCGGTTGCAGCCGTCGACGCGCGCCGAGTCCATCACGCCCTTGGGCAGCGAGGTCGAGAAGTAGACATAGGTGAGATAGACGCCGAACGGAAAGAAGCTCGAGGCGAGGATGAGCCCGGCATAGGTGTTGTTGAGGCCGAGCAGGTTCATTTCGAGAAAGATCGGCAGCACCACCGCCGTCGACGGGGTAATCATGGCGATCAGCGTCAGAATGAGGATCACCCGGCGTCCCGGAAACTCGCCCGCCGCCAGCGCATAGCCCGCCGGGATCGAGGAGATGAGCGCCAGCCCCACCCCGCCTACCGAATAGATCAGCGAGTTCACCGCCCAGGTGCCGATCTGGAAATTGTTGTAGGTGGTGAGGTTGGTCCAGGTCCGGCTGAACGCCTCCCAGGTGCCGAGCGCGAAGGGCGGATCGGAGAACAGCGACGCTTCCGAGCGCGTGCCGGCCATGAACAGCCACAACAGCGGCAGGCCGTAAAAGCACACTGCAAAGGCCAGAGTCGCGAACACGGCGAAGCGGCCGGGTGAGAAACGCAGCGGTGCGGTGCGCGTCGCCATATGCTGTTGTCCTCAGTCGATCTTGTAGAAGCGCGTGGCGAACACGATCACCAGCGCGATGATGATGGAGGCGCCGACCAGCATGGTGGAGAGCGCCGCCGAGGCGCCGAAATCGCCCATGCGGAAGGCGTACTGGAACGCCATCTGGTTCAGCGACCAGTCGTTCTGCGAGTACTGCGGACCGGCGAGCCCCATGAGCTGCGGCTCGACGAAGATCTGCAGCCCGCCCGCGAAGCTGAGGATCGCCATCAGCACCAGCGAGCGCCAGATCATCGGCAGCTTGATGCGGAGCGCCAGTTGCAGCCGGTTGGCGCCGTCGATCCGTGCGGCCTCCATCACCTCGGTGGGGAGGCTCGACAGCGCCCCGCCGAACACCACGATCCAGCCGCCTGAGGCGGAGAAATACGCCATGATGGCGAAGATGCCGGCGAGCCCGATGCTGGCGACGACATCGCCCCGCGTCATCCAGCCCAGCCCCTGCAGCACCGGCTGGAACGGGCTCACCGAGGGGTCGAGGACGAACAGCCACAAAACGACGATCGCCGAAGAGGTCACGGCACCGGGCAGGAAGTAGATGGTGCGCAGCACCGTCGAGGTGCGCCGGCCGATGCTGTCGAGCATCAGCGCCAGCGTCGCGACGCCAATCACGGTCATCGTCACCCACAGCGCCACGAAGGTCAGCACGTTGACGACGCTCGCCGGGACGCGGAAGTCGCTGAAGACGAAATCGTAGTTTTCGAGCCCGTAGAACACCATGTCGATGGTGTCCACGAAGCTCAGCCCGAAGGCGTAGCCGATGGGAAAGATGCCGAACATCGCCAGCAGCACCAGATAGGGCAGCAGCAGCAGATACGACATGCGGGTGTCGCGCCGCGCCTTGCGCTTGCGCTCCTCTGCCCGCTGCCGCAGGCGCAGCGCCGGATCGATTGCGGTTGCCGACATCTCGTCCCCTCGGAAGCCGACCGGGCGCGTCGGGCGCGCCCGGTCAAGTCGCACTCAGCCGATCACTCGACCTGGTAGCCGTTGAGGCGGGCGAGGTTTTCCAGCTCCGTCTGGAGCGCCGGCATCGCCGCTTCCACCGTGCCGCCGGCCGCGAGCTGCTGCACCACGACCTTGGCGATGGCGTCCGACACCGAGAACCTGAGGCTCGCATAGCCCGGATGGCTGAACTGGGCCGCCTCGGCGAGCACCTCGAACACGTTCAGATCCGCGTAGTAGGCGTCCGTCCGCAGCCGCTCGCCCCAGGCCTCGGCGGAAGGACGGTGCGCGGGCAGCGTCACCGCATTGGTCTGGTTGGCGATATCGCTCGACATCCATACGATGAGGTCGACCACTTCGTCGGGGTGCTGCGTGTCCTTCCAGCCGCCATAGGTGCCGCCGCCCCAGCTCCAGGTCAGGGGCTGCTCCTGGTCTTCCCAGCGCAGCGGCAGCGCGGCGGCCATCCGGCCGGCCGGCCACTCATAGGTCGGCTTGATGACGTATTCGCCGAACCAGGTCGGCCCGATCATCAGCGGCACATTGCCGGCCTTGGCGAGGTTGACGAAGTCGGGCTCGAACGGGCCGACGCGGGTCAGGCTGCCATTGGCCAGCATGGCGTCCACCATGCGGGCGGGCTTGAGGCACGCTTCGGTCGAAAGGTCGATCTTGACCGTGTCGTCCTTGCCCTCGACCGGCATGACCATGTCGCAATTGGCCGAGACGAGGTAGCTGTAGAGCGGGAAGGCTTCGACGCCCGTGCCGAGGCTCATGCCCTGCGGTCCCAGTTCCGCGCCCAGCGCCTGGAACTCCTCCCAGGTGGTGGGCACCTCCTTGCCGAGCGTCTCCATCGCCTCCTTGTCGTACCACACGATCATGTGGGCGAGGTCGTTGCGCATGCACAGCAGCTTGCCGTTCACATGGCAGGGCGAGTTGCCGTTGGGGTAGTACTCGTCCTGCACCGATTGCGGCACCTTGTCGGTCAGATCGAGCAGGTAGTTGGAGCGGCGGGTCGAGAGCTGCGCGGTGTAGCCGATATCGGACATGAAGATCACGTCCGGCACCTCGCTGCGCGCCTGCAGCGCCAGCTGGATCTTGGCGATGAGATCGGCCGGCGCCACCGTGGTGACGTTCAGGGTGACGTTCTCATGCGTCTGGTCGTAGAGGTCGAACATCGACAGCCGCGGCGTGTCGGACCAGACGTTGAGCGTCACCGGATCGGCCGCGAACGCGCCCTGCGCCAGAACGCCCAGCGCCACGCCGCCCATAATGGCAGCGAGCCGTGCGGGACGGGTTGTGTGAAAGGTCATCGGGGTCTCCTCCCTTTGCATGCGGCCCTCCTCCGGGGCCGGATCAGTCGGCCGCGGCGGACGCGATGGCCTCGCCCGCGGCATTGAACAGGTGCAGTCGCCGCGCCGGCAGCCACAGCCTTACCTGCTGGCCAGCCTCGAGTTCGGCCGTGCCGGCGAGTTGCACCGTGAGCAGGTCGGCAGCGCCGATATCGAAATAGGCGTAGGTGATGTTGCCCAGCCGCTCGACGGACTCGGCGCGGGCGAGAATGGTGGCGTCGCCGTCCGGCACCGCTTCGCCCGAGGCGAGCGTGACGGCTTCCGGGCGGATGCCGACCGTGACGCTCGCGCCGGCCGCGGGCGGCTGCGGCGCGGCAAGGGTCGCAAGGCCTCCGGCCGCCAGCTCCACGGTGACGCTGCCCGGGCCCGCCTTGCGCACGGTGCCGGGCAGCAGGTTCATGCGCGGGGAGCCGATGAAGCCGGCGACGAACAGATTGGCCGGGCGCGCATAGAGCTCGAGCGGCGGACCGACCTGCTGGATGCGGCCCTTGTCGAGCGCCACGATGCGGTCCGCCAGCGTCATCGCCTCGACCTGGTCGTGGGTCACGTAGATCATCGTCGTGCCGAGCTCGCGGTGCAGCCGCTCGATTTCGAGCCGCATCTGCACTCTCAGCGCCGCATCGAGATTGCTGAGCGGCTCGTCGAACAGGAACACCTTGGGATTGCGCACGATGGCGCGGCCGATGGCGACGCGCTGGCGCTGGCCGCCCGAGAGCTGCGCCGGCGAGCGCGTCAACAGCTCGTTGAGCCTCAGGATGCGTGCCGCCTCCTGCACGCGGCGGTCGATCTCCTGCCGCCCCAGCCGCGCCAGCCGCAGGTTGAAGGCGATGTTGTCGTAGACATTCATGTGCGGGTAGAGCGCGTAGGACTGGAACACCATCGCGATGCCGCGCTCGGACGGCTCGGCGAAGGTGACGTCGCGGCCCTCGATCAGGATGTCGCCGTCGCTGACCGTCTCCAGCCCGGCGATCATGCGCAGCAGCGTCGACTTGCCCGACCCGGACGGCCCGACGAAGACGACGAACTCGCCCGCCTCGATGGTCAGGTCCACACCCTCGATGACGCTCACCGCGCCAAAGGCCTTGCGCACCCCGCGCAGTTCTACCGCCGCCAAACATGCCTCCCTCTCGAGTGGCGCCGATCCGTGCCGGCGCCTTGCATCGAGTTGCGCCGACAGCTGGGCGGCGCTTTGTGAGATATCTTTGAAGGCTTTGAATGTATCAGGTCAACCCTACTTTTGGCGCGATACCCCTTCAAGTGCCAGTTGCCACCAGCCGAAAACGGCCGAACGCGCCCGCGACCGGCCGGAATGCGCCGCCGGTTTGAGATATTTCCAACCGGACATGTGATATGATAATCGAGGGCCAGACTCTGTCACATCTGCAGAACCCCACATGCTCGCCGACCCCGTCCACCACACCAATGAAGGCTACCGGCTGTTCCGCGAGGCGCTGCAGAGCGGGCGCCTGCAGGCCGGCATGGTGGTGACGCAGAACGAGCTGTGCGACCTGCTCGGCCTGTCGCTGACGCCGCTGCGCGAGACGCTGGTGCTGCTCGAAGAGTTCGGCCTGGTCGAGATCAAGCCGCGCACAGGCATCCGCATCGTCTACCCGGAGGTGGCCTTCATCCGCGAGAACTACCAGTTCCGCATCATGATCGAGACCCATGCGCTCAGGACCTGCGGCGACATGGTGACGGTGGAATGGCTCGCCAACATGCGCGCGCGGCACGAGGAGTGCCACGAGCAGATGAGCAGCACCATGCCTTTCGAGGAGGCGAAGTCACGCCTGATCAAGGTCGACCAGCAGTTCCACCGCGACATCGTCAGCCTGCTCGACAATGGCGCGATCCTCGGCACGCATGCGCGGCTGCAGGAAAATCTCGGCATGGCGCGGCGCGTGCATCAGGCGGGCATGTACCGCCAGCAGCTGGTTTCGACCATGGAGGAGCATCTGCGCGTCATCACTGCGCTGGAGGCCGCCGACATTGCCGGCGCCGTGGAGGCGCTGGAAACGCATTTCCGCGCCTCGACCCACCGCACCTTCGCCGCCGGCTGAAGCCGGTGCGACGCCACGCGCCTCAGTACATGCCCATCAGGCGCTGCAGCGCGGCGGTGAAATGCGCCGTGACCGCCGTTTCCGCGGCATCGGGATCGCGCGCGACGCAGGCTTCCAGCACTTCCACGTGCTCGCGCAGCGAGCGCAGCGCGATCGGTGCCGTCAGCTTGCGGTCGAGGCGCACCAGCCGCAGATAGTAATGCATGCGCCGGTAGCTGGTCTCGATCAGCGGGTTGCGCATGATGCCGATCACCGCGCCATGCAGCAGGTCCTCGCAGCGCTCGAGCCGCTCGAGCACGTCCGGGCCGAGGCCGCTGCGCTCGATATCTGCGATGAGATCGAGATGATATTGCCGGATCTGCGCCAGCTCGGCCTCGTCCACCAGCTCGGCGAACACCCGCACCGCCGCCCGCTCGATGATGGTGCGGAACTGGTAGGTCGACTTGGTCAGCTCGAAACCGGGCTTGACGAACTGGATGCCCGAGCGCGGATGGATCTGCACCACCCCCTCCGCTTCCAGCACCCGCAGCGCATCGCGCAGCGGCGCCACCGGGATGCCGAGCAGTTGCACCAGTTCCTTCTGCGAGACGAACGCGCCGGCCGGTATCTTGCGCTCGAACAGCGTCTCGAGGATGCGCCGATAGGCGAGATCGCTCAGCCGCCCGCCCGGCGCCGCCGCCATCTCGGTGTCCGTGTCGTCGAGTTCAACCACCACGCCGTGCCGCCTCCTGCGTGCGCCCCCGCCGACATATCACACCCGAATCAGGGGCGATCAACCGTCTTCGGCCGCTGCAGACCGCCATCATGGGCCCGCGGCCGCTAGTCGAACTGCAGCCCGCCATTCATGTCGATCACTTCGCCGGTGATGAACCCGGCAAGCGGCGAGGCGAGGAAGCGGACGGTGTGCGCCACTTCCTCGGGCGTGCAGAACCGCCCGACCGGAATCCGCGCCAGCTGCTCCTGCCGCTGCGCCTCGGTCAATTGCTCCGAAATCATCGGCGACAGCACATAGGCCGGCGCGATGGCGTTGACGGTGATGCCGTCCGCCGCCGTCTCGCGCGCCACCGAAAAGGTGAGCCCCACCACCGCCGCCTTCGACACCGAATAGCTGGTGCCGGCCGTGAGCCCGCCGGACTTCGCGGCATAGGACGACATGTTGATGATCCGCCCCCAGCGTCGCGCCCGCATGCCCGGCAGCAGCGCCTGGGTGAGGAGAAACGGCGCATCGATGTTGACCGCATTCACGCCGCGCCACTCGTCGAGCGGCGTCTCGGCGACCTTGTTGTTGGTGAGAATGCCGGCATTGTTGACGAGGATGTCCACCGCGCCCGCCGCGTCCGCCACCCCGGCCAGCGCCGCCGGGTCGGCCAGATCGAGGTGGAGGGCCCGCGCACCCGGCCCCAGCCGCGCGGCAAGTGCCTCCAGCGCTGCCGCCGCGCGATCGACGAGCACCAGCCGTGCCCCGTCGGCCAGCAGCCCTTCCGCGATCGCCGCCCCGATCGCTCCGGCCGCCCCCGTCACCAGCGCCGTCCTGCCTTCCAGCATCATGCCCCGCCCTCCCCGTCTTTGCCGCCGGCACCCTACAGCCTCCCGCGCAGGGCGGAAGCCAAAACTTGCCGCACTGCCAGAACATTCCGCAGGATTATGCAATCCGTCGGAAACGTCATTTTTCCGCCGGGTATTTTCCTGTTTTGATAGCGCTGCATTCTGTTTTACGACGCGGGACACGATCTTGGCCGAGTTTCTGAGCCTCGCGGACGCGGTCCGCGGGAACCTCTCCAGCGGCGACACCGTCGCCTTCGAGGGCTTCACCCATCTGATCCCGCATGCCGCCGGCCACGAGGTCATCCGCCAGGGGATCGGCGACCTCACTTTGCTACGCATGACGCCGGACATCATCTACGACCAGATGATCGGCATGGGGCTGGCGAAGAAAGTGATCTTCTCCTATGCCGGCAATCCCGGCGTGGGGCTGCTCCGCCGCATGCGCGACGCCATCGAGCACCAGCATCCCCGCGCCATCGAGACGGTGGAGCACTCCCATTCCGCCATGGCGCAGGCTTATGAGGCCGGTGCGGCGGGCCTGCCCTGCGCCGTGTTCCGCGGCTATCGCGGCGCCGAGCTGCCGCGCGTGAACCCGGATATCCGCACCCTCACCTGCCCCTTCACCGGCGAGGAACTGGCTGCGGTGCCGGCGCACCGGCCCGATGTGACCTTCATCCACGCCCAGAAGGCCAGCGCCCGCGGCGACGTGCTGATCGAGGGCATTATCGGCGTGCAGAAGGAGGCGGCGCTGGCCGCCCGCCGCGTCGTGGTGACCGTCGAGGAAGTGGTGCCCGACTTTGCAGGCCTCCACCCCAATCTCTGCGTCTTGCCGCACTGGACCATCGATGCCATCGCCGTGGTCCCCGGCGGCGCGCATCCCAGCTACACCCATGGCTATTACGCGCGCGACAACGCCGCCTATCTCGAATGGGACCGCATCTCGGCGGACCGCGAGCAGTTCTCCGCCTGGATCGCCGAGAACGTGCTCGCCGTCGGCCCCGACATCTTCGCCGAACGCGTGAAGGACCTGTGCAAATGAGCGACGCCGATTTCACCCCCGCCGAGATGATGACCATCGCGGCCGCCCGCGCGCTCTCCAACGACGATGTGTGCTTCGTCGGCATCGGCGCCCCGTCCGCCGCCTGCAACGTCGCCCGGCTGACGCATGCACCCGACATCACGCTCATCTATGAGTCCGGCACCATCGGCACCGCGCCTGACGTGCTGCCGCTCTCCATCGGCGACGGCGAATTGTGCGAAACCGCGCTCACCACCGTCTCGGTGCCGGAGATGTTCCGCTACTGGCTGATGGGGGGCCGCATCTCTATCGGCTTTCTCGGCGCCGCGCAGCTCGACCGGTTCGGCAACATCAACACCACGGTCATCGGCGATTATCACCATCCCAAGGTGCGCCTGCCGGGCGGTGGTGGGGCGCCGGAGATCGCCACCTCCTGCGGCGAGATCTTCATCACGTTGAAGCAGGCCCGCCGCGCCATGGTGGAAAAGATCGACTTCTTTACTTCCTTCGGCCATGGCGATGGCGGCGACCACCGCCGGCGCCTCGGCATCACCACCAAGGGCCCGACCCTGCTGATCACCGACATGGCCGTCTGGCGGCCCGATCCGGAGACCAAGGAATTCGTCGTCCACTCGCTGCATCGCGGCGTCACCCGCGCCGCCATGGAGGAAAGCTGCGGCTGGGCGATCCGGTATGCCGAGGACCTCGGCGAGACACCGCCGCCGACCGAACTCGAACTGGGCACGCTGCGTGACCTGCAGGCCCGCACCGCCGCCGCGCATCAGGGCAACCGTCATGGCTGAAGCCTTCATCTGCGCCTATCGCCGCACGCCCATCGGCCGCTTCGGCGGCGCGCTCAGCGCCGTGCGACCCGACGATCTCGGCGCCGTCCCGCTGCGCGCCCTGATGGCGGACAACCCCGATCTCGACTGGGGCGCGATCGACGACGTGATCTTCGGCTGCGCCAACCAGGCCGGCGAGGACAATCGCAACGTCGCCCGCATGAGCCTGTTGCTCGCCGGCCTGCCGGAGACGGTCTCCGGCACCACCATCAATCGGCTCTGCGGCTCCGGCCTCGATGCCGTCATCACCGCGGCCCGCGCCATCCGCGCCGGCGAGGGCGAGCTCTATGTGGCGGGTGGCGTCGAGTCGATGAGCCGCGCCCCCTTCGTCCTCCCCAAGGCGGAAAGTGCGTTCTCCCGCAACGCCGAGATCTACGACACCACCATCGGCTGGCGCTTCGTCAATCCGCTGATGGCGGCGCAGTACGGCGTCGATTCCATGCCCGAGACCGGCGAGAACGTCGCCGCCGATTACGGCATCTCGCGCGCCGACCAGGACGCCTTCGCGCTCCGCAGCCAGCAGCGCGCCGTCGCCGCGCAGCAATCCGGCCGGCTGCCGAAAGAGATCGTGCCCGTCACCATCCCGCGCCGAAAGGGCGAGCCGGTCGTCGTCGCGATCGACGAGCATCCCCGCGCGGACACCACGCTCGAAGCGCTGGCGCGACTCCCCACCCCGTTCCGGTCCGGCGGCACCGTCACCGCCGGCAATGCCTCCGGCGTCAATGACGGCGCCGCCGCGCTGATCATCGCGTCGGAAGCCGCCATCGCGCGGCACGGCCTCACCCCGCTGGCCCGCGTGCTGGGGGGCGCCGCTGCGGGCGTGCCGCCCCGCATCATGGGCATGGGCCCTGCGCCCGCGACGCTGAAGCTCTGCGACCGGCTCGGCCTCGCACCGACGGATTTCGACATCGTCGAACTCAACGAGGCCTTCGCCAGCCAGGCCATCGCCGTGTTGCGCGAGCTGGGCCTCCCGGAGGACGGTGCGCAGATCAACCGCAATGGCGGCGCCATCGCGCTCGGCCACCCGCTCGGCATGTCCGGCGCCCGCATCGCCGGCACCGCTGCACTGGAACTGTCGCTCACCGGGGTGCGCACAGCCCTCGCCACCATGTGCATCGGCGTCGGCCAGGGCATCGCACTGGCGCTCGAGCGCGCGAACTAGCGGCGGCTCTGACGGAACCGGCGGCGTCGCGCCAGCTTGTGCTCGCTCACCGGGAGCACAAGATGGTCAGCCGCCGCAACGTCGCCGTCCCCCACGACACCCTCGTCCCCAGCGCCCGCGCCGAGCGCCGCCGCATGTTCCTGGACGATCAATCCGGCATCGCGCTCTACGGCGTGGCCGTGGGCATCGTCGCCGTGCTCGTGCTGCTCGCAACCCTCATCGCCTGAGGCTGGGCCCGCGGCACGCCGCCAGCCCGCTTCCCCGCGTTGACGGAAAATCGACGGACTGCCCCCGATAGTGCGGCTGCCCAGCGCGAGGCGACGCTTCGCGCCCCTTCCAGCCCGGCGATCCGTCCATGTCGATACGGCCCCTGAAGCTGAACTTCGCCGCCAACCTGCTCGGCCTGCTCCTTGCCGCAATGCTCGCGCTCGGCGGCGCGGCCCCGGCCGCCGCGGCCGGGACACTGACCGTCGCGACGAGCCGCGACCCCGGCAGCTGGGACCCCATCGACACCTTCCTCACCCCCTGGGCGGCGGTGGGCAGCAACATCTTCGAGGGGCTGACCGCGCGCGGGCCGGACCTCGTGCTCCGCCCCGGCCTCGCGGAAAGCTGGCAGGTGCTCGACAACGGCACCCGCATCCGCTTCGCGCTGCGATCCGGCGTCCGCTTTCACAATGGCGAGCCGTTCGACGCCACCGCGGTGAAGTTCACCTTCGACCGGCTGACCGACGAGACGCGCCAGACCAGCCCGCAGCGCGGCCAGTACGCGCTGATCGCAGAGGTCGAAATCATCGACGAGCTGACCGTCGACATGCACCTGCATGCCCCCGATCCGGTGCTGCTGACCAAGCTCGCGGGCTATGGCGGCGTGATCGTCCCGCCCGGCTACCTGGCCGAAGTCGGCGAAGCCGGCTTCGCCACCCGGCCTGTCGGCACCGGCCCCTTCCGGCTCATCGCCTATCGCCCCGGGGTAGACGTGACGCTCGAGGCCGATCCGAACCACTGGCGCGGTCCGCCGCAGCTCGACCGCATCGTCTATCGCTTCCTCCCCCTGCCCGAACAGAGGCTGGCGGAGCTGGCCGCCGGCCGGATCGACATCGCCATCGACCTGCCCCCGACGCTCTTCGGCGAGCTGGCGACGCAACCCGGCCTCACCGCCGCGCTGGCGCCCGCCAACAATCTCCATGCGCTGTTCTTCAACACGAAGGATGGGCCGACCGCCGATCTCCGCGTGCGCCGCGCCATCACGCTCGGCGTCGACCGCGCCGGCATCATCGCCCGCCTGCTGCCCGATGTGGCGGAGCCCATTGTCGGCCTGCAAACGCCGCTGAGCTTCGGCGCCGAGCCCACGCTCGCACCGCCGCCCTACGATCCGGAGCAGGCGCGCGCCCTGCTCGCCGAGGCCGGCATCGCGCCCGGCACCCCGCTCCGCCTCGATCTCCTCGCCGACGATCCGAGCTTCCAGTCCGTGGCCGAAGCGGTGGCCGCCGATCTCACCGCACTCGGCTTTGCCGTCGACCTCCAGCCGCACCCGATCAGCGAACTCTTCGACGACCTGATCGCCAATGGCGAGACGGGCGCGCTCTACCAGATGAGCTGGGGCGCCTGGACCTTCGACTTCGATCACACCGCCTACCCGCTGCTGCACACGCGCGAGTTCTACAACCCCTACAATGGCGACGCCGAACGCGACGCGCTGCTTGAGCGGCAGCGCCAGATCGTCAGCCCCACAGAGCGCGAGCGCCTGCTGCAGGACATCGCCCGCTACGTCGTCGACGAGGCCCTCGCGCTGGAACTCTACAGCCTGCGCACGGTCTACGGCCTCTCGCCGCGCGTCGAGAACTTCGTCCCGCCCCCCGATGGCCGGCTGCTGCTCGACCAGGTGTCCGTGCGGGATAGGCCCTGAGGCCCTGCTCTATTTGATCAGATCGGCCTCGGCCCAGGCGGCGCGCAGCTTCTCCACCGTGAAGCCCGGCGCCCGCGCCGCCGTGAGGATCGGCTGTTCCTTGCGGATGGTGACGTCGATCGCCGCCGCCATCTTCGGAATGCAGTCGGCCGGGATCACCACGCCGCCATGCCGGTCGGCATGAACGAGATCGCCCGGCAGCACCCGCATGCCGAACACCGTCACCGGCACGTCGATATCCGTCACATGCACGAAGGCATGGCTCGGCCCCACCGAGCCGGCGATCACCTGATAGCCGGGATCGAGCATGCCGAGATCGCGCAGCACGCCATTGGTCAGCGTGCCGGCGACGCCGAGCCCCTTGTGCTGGGCCACCTGCATCTCGCCCCAGAAGCCGCCGATGCAGTGCGGCCAGTCCGTATCCTCGATCACCGCGAGTGTCGGCCCCGGCCCCGCCGAGACATACTCGTAATACTGCATGCGCAGCGCCCGCACCTCCGCCGCCGGCTTCTGCGCCGGCGAGGAGGCACGGATGCGCGCCGTGCGGGCAAAGCCCACGATGGGCGGCAGTGTCGGGTCCGCCGACACCACCGGAGACTTGGTGAACCCCTCCGCCGTCCGGCCCCCCATCACATGCTCCAGCGCATTGCAGATGGTCGGCGTATCCGTGCGGCGCAGCAGGGCGAGCAGGTCGTCGGCGAGGTGCATCGGAACGCCCCTTATTCGGCGGCGGCGCGGTTGGCCTCGAACACCGGCGCGGCCGGGCTCGCGGCACCGCGGATCACGAAGGCGATCGCGTCGGCGGAGGATGGGTTGCGGAAGCCGTGCATCAGGCCGACCGGCACGGTCAGCGTGTCACCCGCCCCGAGGATCAGCCTGCCATCGGCCCAGTTGACCTCCAGCGTCCCGGACTGGACGAAGATCACCTCCTGTTCCGCCCGCGCATGCGCCGCGATGCTGCCACCGGTTTCGAGCCGCAGCCGGCGCAGCGCGAAACCATGCGCCCAATGTCCGGAGATCGGGCCGGCGGCAAAGCCGTCCGCCGCATCGACGTCGCCGATCACCGGCGCTTCCTCGACGCCGGGGCCGGCGAGCGGGGAGTTGGGGTTCCCCTTGATGTCGGCGCCCTTGATCGCATAGCGCGCCAGTTCCTCGAGCGGCGGCGTCGCCAGTTCCTTGAGCTTTTCGGCCGTCGGCGGCTCTTCGAGTTCGGCGCCTTCGGGCACCGTCTCGCCCAGCGTGGTGTCGACCAGCTTGCCGCCCTTCAGCAGCTTCAGCCCGTAATCCTCGGCCATCTTGAACACCGATGGCGCCCAGACCACCTTGCCGGGATCGTCATGGCCGAGCACGACGTAGAGAAAGCCCGTGCCCTCGTCGAGCTTCTGGAAGCCGCGGAACATGTGCGTCGGCACCGTGGCGACATCGCCGGGCTCGACATCGAGATGGCCCTCGTCCTTGTTCGGCCCGAACAGGAACCGCCACTTGCCGGTATGGACGACGAAGGTCTCGGCGGTCAGGTGGCTGTGCTGGCTGTTGGTGCAGCCGAAAGGCTGCCGCGCCGCGCCGACATTGAAGCCGTGCGCCTCGGGAATATGCACGACCTGCGCGGGGTTCTCCGATACGCCCGGCCCGATGATGGTGAAGTTTTCCTTCTGGTCCGAGCCCGGGGTGCGCGCGTCGATGAAGGCGTTGCGCAAGCCCTTGAGGTCGGCGTAGCGGACGAGGCGTTTCTCCATCGCCTCCTGGGTCCAGCGGGTCATGGTCGGTCCTTTCGATCAGATGGCATAATGCCGAAATGGTTTTGCGCCAGCGGGCGCATTCGTATGCATCGCGCGCGCTGCGCGCCGCCGCAGAGCCGCGTCATCCCGCGCTCTCCGGCTCGAAGAACTTGCGCCCGTCCCGCTCGACGATGCCGCGCCTGGGCAGCCGGGCCGAACTGCGCACCACCAGTTCCCCCGTCACCACCTTGTGCTGCGCCTCGATCTCGCCCGAGGCGATCTGCTCCATCAGCAGGTCGACCGTCGCCTCCACCATGGCCTCGATCGGCTGCGTCACCGAGGTGATGCCGTAGGAGGGCCAGCGGGCCGGGCCCACATCGTCATAGCCGACGATGGAGAGCTGCTCGGGAATGGCGAGCCCAAACTCGTAGCGCGCCACATCCATCACCGCGACGGCCATGTGGTCGTTGGCGACGAAGATCGCATCCGGCGGCTCGGGCAGCGACAGCAGCTCGCGCGCCGCCGCCTCGGCTTCGGCCCGGCTGTAGTTGCCCGTCCTGACGTCGATCGCCGTGATGCCATGCGCGGCGAGCGCTGCGCGGTAGCCGTCGAAGCGGTCGCGATTGGTCGAGGAGTTCTCGAGCCCCGCGATGTAGCCATAGCGGCGATGCCCGCCCGCGACGAGGAACTCGCCCAGCAGCCGCCCGCCCTCGCGGTTGCGGGTGGTGACCGAGGAGGCGGTGTCGCGCTCGGTGGTCCGGTTGAACAGCACCACCGGAATACCCGCCACCGTGCACTCGTCGGAGAGTTCGGACGAGAGCGAGGTCGAGGCGAGGATGATGCCGTCCACCCGGTACTGCATCAGCTGGTCGAACACCGGGTCGCTGTCGCGGTCCTTCAGCCCCGTGAACAGCAGCATGTGGTAGTTCTCGGCAGCGAGCCGGCGGCCCAGTTCTTCCAGCACGTCGGGATAGAACAGGTTCTCGAGATAGGCCATCACCACGGCGATGATGCGCGAGCGGTTGGTGATCAGCGACCGGGCGATGGCGTTCGGCCGGTAGCCGAGTTCCTTGGCGGCGGCCAGCACCCTGGCCCGCGTCTTCGGCGCAATCGAGGCGCCGGGCGTGAAGGTGCGCGACACCGCCGACTGGCTGACGCCGGCCCGTTCGGCGACCTGCGAGGAGGTCACGGGGCTGCGCTTGCCTATTCCGCCGTCCATCCGCCATCCACCATCAGTGCCGCGCCGGTGATCATCTGGCCGGCGTCGGAAGCCAGTAACAGCACCGGCCCCATGATGTCCTCGATCCGGCCGAGCCGGCCCAGCTTGATCTTGGACAGCACCCAGGCGCGAAACTCCGTGTCGCTGAGGGCCTGCGCGGTGAGATCGGTCTCGATGAAGGTCGGACAGATCGTATTAACGCGGATGTTATGGGCTCCAAGCTCGATGGCCATGGCTTTCGTCAGCCCTTCCACCGCAAATTTGCTGGCCGAGTACACGGCGCGCCGCGGCCCGCCGACATGGCCCATCTGCGAGGAGACGTTGATGATCGTGCCTGGCCGCCCGTCGGCGATCAGCCGCGCCGCCACCGCCTGCGACACGAACAGCGTCGACTTGAGGTTGAGGTCGATCACCGCCTGATAGTCGGCCTCGGCGATGTCGAGAAAGCCGGAATGCCGCGCCCCGCCCGCCGAGTTGACGAGGATGTCGAACGGCTCCTGCGCCGTTGCGACGAAGCCGGCGACCGCCGCCCGGTCGGTCACGTCGAGCGTCGCGCCATCGGCGACGTACCCCGCCGCGCGCAGCGCCGCCACGGTTCGCTCGACATCGAGCGCGGTGCGGGCGACCACCGTCACCGCCGCACCTGCCGCCGCCAGCGCCGCCGCAGCGCCGAGCCCGATGCCGCGCGTGCCCCCGGTGACCAGGGCGCGTCGGCCGTCGAGCCGGAAGCTGGGCGTCTGCGGCAGGCTCATTGCATCGCTACTCCGCCGCCTGGCGCGGGCTGGCCGGCGTGGCATAGGGGATGTTGCGGCCGCCATAGCGGCGCACCCGAATATTGCCCTGCTCGGCATGGCCGGCAAAGCCTTCGAGCATCGAGAGCCGCGAGGCATATTCGCCGACCATGGCGGAGGCCTCGTCCGTCTCCACCACCTGCCAGGTGCAGGTCTTGAGGAACTTGCCGACCCACAGCCCGCCTGTGTAGCGCGCCGCCTTCATGGTCGGCAGCGTGTGGTTGGTGCCGATCACCTTGTCGCC